>Ga0222716_10000837_pt1 | contig 26138 bp, 16 predicted proteins | sample C33_13DmetaG_FD_165044 | JGI IMG/M metagenome (GOLD analysis project Ga0222716, IMG submission 165044) | Estuarine water microbial communities from San Francisco Bay, California, United States - C33_13D | ecosystem: Environmental > Aquatic > Marine > Unclassified | place: USA: California... | reverse complement strand
CATTATTTGAAGGATCTAAAGGATCTACAGATAATGATGAAGAGTTGCCTCCAAAATCTGTAACTGTGTAATCAACTGTAGTGTCATCCCAAGTAATTGGTAAATCAATTTGAGAAAGAGGCTGACCAGTCCCTCCACCTAATCCCTCACATGATTCCCATGGTGATGAAAATGTAGTGTCACTATTTATTATTGCCAATCTATTAACAAATCCCCAACCATTAGGAGCACTAGGATCATAATTTATTGTTATACAAGAAAGATTTGAATCCAATTCCTCCTGAATATTCCAGTTATCAGCAGAATATTTCCATTCAATAGTATCTTCAGAGAAAGCTGTAGTGAATTGCCAAATACTATCTCCATCAGTATCGGTCATTTGCCAACAATTACCACACCAACTGTTAAAATCACCATTAACTTCTGGAGTGTTGTGTGGATCAGTTACTCCTCTCATATCTACCTCAAAAGTTACATTATAAGATGAGGGTCCGGAATTACAACTACTACATGAACTCCAACAAACAACCGGAAGAGTTGTATCTCCACTAACGGTTAACATTCTGTTAGTATATTGAGTGTTTCCATTTGTGCAGCTTTCACCATAAAATAAAGACTCTTGTATAGTCCAATTATCAGCAGAGTACTTAAACTCATAAGTTCCATTAGCTAAATCTATAGTTACATCCCATACATTATCTCCATCAAGATCTGACATTGCAGCGCAGTTTCCACACCAACCGTTAAAAGTTCCATTAACTTCAGGAGTCGTAAATGTTGTTGGATCAACAGTATTCATGTCAACCTGAAATGTTACGTTATTTTGAGAGTTTGCACCTAAATAAAAAATGCAAGTAAGAATAAGAATTAAGTATTTATTTTTCATATGTATTTTTGTTTTAATCTCTACAAATATAAGAGTTAGTGACTTAAATACACTAAGTTTAGTGGTTAATTCACACTAAGTAAGAAAAAACTTACATTTTTTTTAAAATAATAGGAGAAAGTTTTTCTTTTAATTCTAAATATTCTTTTTCACTAATTAGACCTAAATCAAAAAGATCTTTTTGTTCTTTTAATTTTATAATTGCTTCTGATCTTGTTAATGGTCTATTAGAATTAATAATTTCTTCATACTCTAAGGCTTTATCAATGTCAATAACAGTTCTAAAAGAGCTATTTGCGATAGTAGATAAAAAAGATCCAGAACCGGAACCTTTAGAAGGATTTTTTACATATAAACTTATGTATAATGGTTGAGATTTTCTACTGTTCCAAAGTTTATATTCATCGCTTGTAGCATGAGTTGAAAAAATAGACTGAACCACCACCTTATCTCCTGAAAAATAATGTGGTAAAAATTCATAATCATCATGATTATTTCCTCTTCGTTTATCTATTACAACATAAGAATACTTATCATCAAAAATATATTTTTCTTTATTTTTCTTTGCTTTACCAAGAACTAAAGTATCTCCAATTTTAATAACATTACCATATTTTGTGGTGTATGAGTTTAGCTTAGTATAGTTCTTAATTTTTGAGAAAAACTCCATGTTATGTGCTTGATCATAAGTTAGATTTAAGTCTTGTGAAAAAACAAAGATTGGGAGAAGTAACAAAGTGATAATTAATCGCATAAAATATATTTAAAGTTCTTTCAAAATTAAAATTTATAAAAATAAAATAAAGTAAATTTGCAATCCTTTAAACAATAGTTATTAACTATAAATATTTAATCCAAATGCAAGACAATAAAAGGAAAATCTTAAGAGGCTTATTAATAATATTTGCAGCATTTATTTTTATAAAACTTATAATGAGTTTTAAAAAAGACACAAGTATTAATGAACTAACTGTATCAAAAAGACTTGTAAGCACTGAAATCGTCAAACTAGAAAAAAATATAATTTCTGTGCCTGTTTATGGCAAGTTATTTTCTTTAAAAGAAATAAATATTGTAGCTGAAGCAAATGGAATCTTTTATGGAAATAAATTCAAAACTGGAATGAAATTTTCTAAAGGAGATACTTTGGGATATATCAAATTTGATGAAATAGAAAGTAATTTAAATAGTCAAAAAAGTAATTTATTAAATCAAGCATCAAAAATTGTCTCAGAAATTAAATTTGATTTTCCAGACTCCTATCAATCTTGGTTTAATTTTATGAATAAAATTAATTTTAATGATCCTCTTCCTAAATTACCAGAAATTAAAAACAAAAAATTAAAAAATTATTTATCAGGCAAAAATTTCTTTAACTCTTACTTTACAGCAAAATCTACTGAAGATAGACTTAATAAACACTTAATTATTTCTGAATTTAATGGCACTTTAAGTCAAGTTAGCATAAAGTCTGGTACAGCTGTTGTTTTTGGCCAACAGATTGGAAAATTTCATAATCCTAGTAAGCTAGAATTTGAGTCAAATACAAGTATAAAAAACACTCTACTTCTCAAAAAGAATATGCAGACATTAATTTCAAGTGATGAGTTTGCAGGTGAAAGAAATGGTTATGTTTCAAGAATCAATAAAACTTTAGATCCATCATCACAAAATATGAGTGTATTTATTGAAACTAACGACGATGATCTATACAACGGCATGTATGTTTATGGAAATATAATTGTTGGTGAGGTAGATAACACCTTTAAAATAAAAAGAAATCTAATTAAAGAAAACAATGTTTTTACTATTGTTGGCAACAAATTATTATCAACTGAAATAGATGTAATTCAAATTTTTGAAGATTATGCAATTATTAAAGGTTTAAAAAACAACGATAGAGTATTAAATGAGACAATTAAAGGATCTTACAGCGGCATGGAGGTAAAATTTAATAAATAGATGAGAGATCTAATAAAATACTTTGTTAAATACCCTGTATCTGCAAATGTTATAATGATACTAATTATAATTTTTGGATGTATGGGATTATTCAATTTAAGGAAGACCTTCTTTCCTGAGAGAACTGCAAAAATTATAATTGTAGATGCAGTTTTTCCTGGAGCTTCTCCATTGGAAATTGAACAGATGGTAACTCTAAAAATTGAAGATAATATAGATGGAATTACTGGAATAAAAAGAATTACATCAAAATCTCTTGAAAACACTAGTAGTGTTATTGTTGAAATCGAAAATAATGCAGACAATCAAGTAGTAACTCAAGATATTAAGAATGCAATTGATAGAATAAACTCTTTCCCAGATGATATGGAATCTCCTTCAATATCATTAATGGAGGATCTTAATCCTGCTATTTCTTATGCTCTAAATGGTGATGTCTCATTAAATCAATTAAAAAAGGCAGCAGAAGAAATTGAAGATGATTTAAAAGCAATGGATGGTGTTTCTAAAATTAGAATTTCCGGATATCCTGTTGAAGAAATGGAAATTTCTGTAAGGGAAAATGACTTAAAAAAATATGATTTATCATTTCAAGATATAAATAGAGCAATTTCAAGCGAAAATATTGATATTACTGGAGGAACAGTTAAGAGTAGTGATGAAAATTTCATGATTAGAAGTAATAATAAAAAATACAATGCAAATGAAATTTCTGAGATTGTGGTAAAAAAAATTAACAATAGAATAATAAAAATTAAAGATATTGCTAGCGTTAAAAGAATCTGGAAAGATGTATCAAACAGAAAATTTTACAACAATACTGCAGGCGTTGTCATAAATGTATTCAACACAAACAATGAAGATATTAGTGTTGTTGCCGGAAAGACACGTGCTTACTTAGAAAATTTTAATAAAATTAATAAGAACATAAAAGCAGATATTATTGTAGACAATTCTATTATTATTGAGCAAAGAATAGCACTACTAACAAAAAATGGAGTTATTGGTTTCATTCTAGTTTTATTAATACTAACATTATTTTTACATCCCAGTCTTGCTGGATGGGTTGCAGTCGCAATACCAATATCTTTTGCTGGAATGTTTATTCTTGCCTCATTTTATGGCATCACATTAAATGTCATCTCACTTTTTGGAATGATAATTGTTATTGGAATTTTAGTTGATGATGGGATTATTATTGCTGAAAATATATATCAAAGATATGAGCAAGGTGAAGATCGTATAAGTGCAGCAATAAATGGAACGCTAGAGGTATTACCAGCTGTATTTTCGGCAATTTTAACTACAATCGTGGCTTTCTCATTGTTTTTTATGCTAGATGGAATGCTTGGTGACTTCTTTCCAGAGATGGGATTTGTTGTAATAGGGACATTAATATTTTCTTTAATTGAAGGAGTAATTATACTTCCTACCCACATAGCTCATTCTAAAGCTTTAAAAGGAATTCAACCACCTAATAGATTAAAAAGAATAATAGACAAGACAACTAGTATTCTTGAGACTCTTAAAATAAAATACTACGCTCCTCTTTTAAAATATACTATCAAAAATCCATTTACTATAATTTTGATATTTATATGTAGCTTGGCAATAACGGTAAGTGCAATGAGTGCGGGCTTAATAAAATCAACTGTGTTTCCTAATATAGAAGGAGAAAGTATTATTGTAAATCTAAAATTTGAAGCCGGTTCTTCTGAAGAGAAAACTAAAAAATGGATTAACTATATAGAAAACAAAATAATCCAAAAAAACAATGAAATAAGTAAAGAATTTAATGATGGAAATTCTCTTGTAAAAGCAATCGAAAAAACAATTGGAAACACACAAGCCGCTGACCAATGGACAATGTCAACTGCTCAAAGCTCTGAAAAAAGCTATTTAAATATAATCTTAATTCCTTCTGAAGAAAGATCCATCGGGACCTCTGAAATTACTAATTTTCTTAAGGAGGCAGTTGGAGAAATCCCTGGGGCTGAATCCTTAACTTTTGATATTGAAAGTCCATTTGGAAAAGCAATTAGTATTGCATTGTATTCAGAGAATAATAATGAGCTTCTGAGCGCAACTAAAATATTAAAAGATTACATGATCAATCTCAATATGATGAAAAACATTGAAAGTAGTGATCAAAAAGGACTAAAAGAAATAAAGCTAAAACTAAAAAACAAGGCTTACCAAATGAATCTTTCTACTGCTCAAATTCTTAACGAAATAAGAAATGGGTTTTATGGCTTTGAATCACAAAGATTACAAATAGGAACTGATGAAGTAAAAATATGGATTAGGTACGATAAAGAAGATAGAAATTCCATTTATGATTTAGAAAACATGAGAATCAATATTATGGACAACAATTATCTTGTTAGTGATTTAGTAGATATAAAAATTGAAAGAGATCTACTAAGTATTGATCATCTAAATGGAAAAAGATCAGTTCAAATAGATGCTGATTTATTAAATCCTAAGCTTGATAATCCAATTACAATAACAGCTAATATTGAAGAGTTTATAAATTCTAACATAAAATCTATTTATCCTTCAATTAAACATTCTGTTGAAGGACAAATTAGATCTCAAGCTGAAACAGGTAAATCATTAGGTTTTTCTGGACCTATTGTACTTATATTAATGCTAACCATAATATTATTTACATTTAGAAGCCTACTTCAAACATTTGCCGTCTTTATTCTAATACCATTTGGATTTATTGGTGTTGGCTGGGGACACTTTATACATGATTTTCAGCTGTCGATGTTTTCGTACTTTGGAATGATTGCATTAATAGGAATTTTAGTAAATGACTCTCTTGTATTTATTAGTAAGTTTAATAAAAACCTAAAGGAAGGCTTAAAATTTGAAGACGCCTTGACTCAAACAGGCTTATCAAGATTTAGACCTATTATTTTAACCTCAATAACCACTGTGGCAGGCTTAGCGCCATTAATATTTGAAAAAGAACTACAGGCTCAGTTTTTAATTCCGATGGCAATAGCAATTGCGTATGGATTAATTCTTGCAACGCTATTAACTTTATTATTTCTTCCAGCTTTCTTAAAAATTACAAATAGAATACGATTTATTAAGGAGTGGATTTTTTCTGGCAAAGAGCTAAGTGAAGAGGACAGAGAACCAGCAATAAAAGAAATGGAATATGAAAAAATTTAAATTTCATAAAATATTATTATTAGTAAGTACTGTTTTTTTACTTATTAATTCAATTTACGCTCAAGATGTATTAAGCATAGAGGATGCATTGTCATTAACTCTTAAAGAAAATATTGACATAAAAATTAAAACTAACGAATTAAATCAAGCAAAAAATTACGAAAAAGTTGGTGTATTAGGAACATTACCAAAATTAAAAATTAACGGTTCAATTTCAGAAAATGAAGGAACTTCTAGTCTAGAATTTGCTACAGATGATTTTCCTACAATTAAAGATGCTGAATCTGAATCAAAAAGTATTAATGGTAATGTAGAATTTAGTTACAGTCTTTTTAATGGTTTAGGATCTATATATACATATCAAAAATTAAAAAAACAAAGTAACTTAAAGTCTACGGAGTTATTACTTCAAATAGAGCAAGTATTAATCAGAACTGCAAAACAATATTATGATATTGCTTACCTACAAGAACAAAATAAAATATTGACTGAAATTTTAGCTGTTTCTGAAGAAAGATACAAAAGAATTAAAGTTCAAAACGAATTTGGAAATGCTTCAAAATTAGATTTATTGAGTGCAGAAATTGATCTAAATAAAGATAGTGTTAATGTGATTAGCTCTGAATATGAACTCAATATTGCTAAGGACCAATTAAACGTTTTATTAAATAGAGAATTAACAACTGATTTTAAAGTAGAAAATAAAGTTGAAATTAATAGTAATTTAGATTATCTAGAACTTAGCAAGGAAATTATTGAGAATAACAACAATATTATTTTTCAACAATACTTAATTGAAATTGCTAAAAAAGACAAAAAAATAAATTCTGTATCCATATTACCAAAAGTTAATTTTTCTGCTCAATACGGCTATAACAACACAGAAAGCAACACTAGCTTAATTCTAGATCAAACAAGTTTAGGACTAACAGGATTTATTAACTTTTCATGGGATATTTTTGATGGACTTGCAAGAAGGAAAGTTAGTCAAAACATGCAGATTCAGCTTGAATCAAATATCTTAGAGCTTTCAGCTATTAAACAAGAGATAAAAAAAGAATTTAATTCTACTTTTGAGCAGTATTCAAATAGCATTAATTTAATTGATATAGAAAAAAGAAATCAAGCTGCATCAGAAAAATTCTTTGAAAGAGCTAAAGAACAATTTTATCAGGGACAACTCAGCAGAAATGATTTTAGATTAGCTCAAGCAGATCTTAGCTTGTCAAAAAACAAATTAAATCAAAGAATATATTCTGCAAAAATTGCCGAGTTAAACTTATACAGGTTGTCTGGTAAAATTTTAGATCAAACTAAATAAAAATTATTTTACATACTTTTTTATCCACGAAATATAGTCAATAACTGTAGTTCTTGAAGGATTTACTGTATCTGAGTAATTTTTCATAAAAACACTTATTTTTTCTTGAACTGATTTATTTTCTATAATATCATTGATAATAGAAACCAAATCTTTATCAATAGAATAGATTTTGTCTTTTAATAACTTTTTATAACAAGACAATAACGTTTTAATCTTTTCTTTTGCTGATTCAAAGTCGTTAAGTTCAACTTTTAAAATTATTTGTAGCAGATATACTTGAAACTGAAACACATTATCTAAATTAACAAAATCATGTTGTAGAATTAATCTAGAAATATTTTTCTGTGCCAGTTTAAATTGTTTAGTTTGAAAATAAATAATTGAAGTATTTAAATATATAAAAGAGGAGTAAGCAGGAATGCTTTTTATTACCTCATTCTGACTAGCTTCTTTTAAAACTTTTAAAGATTTTTGTTTATCTGTTTCTCCATAATTAAGTACTAAAGCATTATAATAATAAAACATATACTTATCCTCTAAGAAAGCATCAAACTCACTCATTGCTTTTCTTAGCTTTTCAGCATATTTTAAAGAAAGATTATGTTGTTTATTTTTATAGGAGCAATTAACCAAATAGGTTAATAAAGTAAGTTTTTCTTCATGATTATTTCTATTAAAAAACTTCTCTTTATTAAATTGCTCTAGACTAGTTAATAGAAAATCTTGAAGTGCCAAAAACTCTCCGTTCTGAAGAAGAATTCTTGAATACATCTTAAATAATCTGAGTTTAAATCTTGGGCTATTAAATAGAATTTCATTTTGTCTAGTCTCTGTAAATTTTTTATTTATAATATTAGTTAATGAAGCCTCAGATTTAGAAAAATTCTGCTTTGTTTTTATATCATACATTATCCGAGCAAGCAGTATATCTATCTGGTCAATTTCTCTGAGCATATTAATATTATATTCTTTAAGATTTATATAATTTTCAATATCAATGGATATTAACTCATGAGAGAGCTCAATTATCTCTGTATATATAATTGACAATAATTCATATAACTCTTCATTTATGGCAATTTTTTCTGCTTTTAATAAGTAATTAAAACTGAGCTGTAATTCAGCTCTATTTTTAAAAACTCTGGCCAATAATATATAACTAAAAGATGAGGATTGTTTGTCCTTTGAAATATGCTGCCAAGTCAAAGAATTATTTAAATCATTGTAAATTCTATTTTTTAATTGGTAGTAATTATTAGAATTTGAAATACTTAACTTTTTAAGAATTTCCTTTGTGGAATAATCTTTATGCTTGCCTTTTTTTAGAAAATTAAATAGCTCTTCGTCCTTTCTTGACTTATTTTTACTAGAAGAAGTTCTGTTAATGAACAACTTATAAAAACGTATTTCATCTTTTGTTAACGTATCTATTATTTTTTCAAGATCTTTCAAAACAAAATTATTTATCTAGTAAAATATATTTCTCGCCATTTCTGATATACATAGAACCTATTGGCAATGTTTTTATTGAATGATGCTTTCTACCAAAAATATCATATATAATACCATCATCAATGTTTTCTAAAACGATATTGTTCGTATAAGTTGATGTATTTAAAACGTGAATAGATGTTGAACTGGAGTCGGTATTAATAGGAGTAATAGAGGAAGGCCAAATAACGATTAAATTATCACCTGCTTGCAGCAATGCAACTGTAGTTGCGGGCATATTTTGCATACTTTGGATATTTATACTTATAGAATCATTAGGAGCAAAACCAAGTATTGAAGGATTTATACTTATGGGAAACTGATAAATAGAGTTAGGATTAATTACGTTAGAACTAACAGAATGACTTCCATACCATAGATCTATTGGTGTTGTAATTGTAAATGATCCTGTATTTACTAATGTAACATGAATATCAAAACTTTGGCCATAAGCAATTGTATCTTCACTAATGTAAGTTTTAATATCAATAGAATATTGTGCATCTACCCTTTTACTTAAGATAGATGCACAAATTACTAAAACAAAAACAAATGATTTATTACTCATATTTTATTTAAAGAATTTCTTTTCTGATGAACCATCGTCATACATATAAAACAAAACTTCATTCTTTTTAAACTCAGTTTCTCTACCCATAATGTCAACAATTTTTATAAGTTTTCTATTTGGGAAAGCTTGACCAAAATCATCAATTCCGGTTGTTCCAGGCTGTGAGGTTCTAAGTGCTATCCACGATCCTCCATCAAAGTAAACAAGGGTTGGATATAAGCACATTGAACTCATTCCATTATTATTAATAATCGTAAGTTCTAAAAGATAAATATTAGTATCTCCAATAGCTATTTCAAAAGATGGAGTAGCACTAGTAGAAGTATTTCCAGTTGTTCCAGAACCAATAGCAAACTCTGTCCAAGTATATGAAGCTGGTCCAGTATAACCTAAACTTGAGAGATTAGTTCCAAGAGTTATTGAATCAACAGTAGAAGCGATCACTGAGACATCAAGAGAGTCACAGAACACATTTGACCAACTACTTGAACATACTGCCTGGCATTGAGCTAATGAATTGTAAAGACCAGTACCTGTTCCTGGATCAAAACATCCAAAGATAGGATCACATATAAAAGTAGGTGTTGGTGGTGTACCACCAATTACCCAAGAATTTGATGTTGCATCCCAAACTAACCAATCACAAGATTGACAAATACTTCCTTGGGGAGGATTTGCCGATAAATTATGTTGATACAAACTATCATACAAATAGGCCTCGTAACATACATATAAAGAGTCTGAAGGAAGACCATTAGATCCAATATTTCCAACTGAAAACGTTGAAGGAGCACCTTGCCAAATCATTGGATAAAGACCAATATTCAAACCATTCGCGTCGTACACATCCCAAAATGATAAAGAATCAATTAATTCTGGAAATAAATTATTTAAAACTAAATAAGATGATTGAAAAGATGGAGTATTAAAATCATTATTAGCTTCAAAAATGTCCATTTGACTACAGTCAAATGTTAGATTTAATGAGCCATTATAGTTATAAGATGTTGTATATACACATCCAGTTGAAGTAGTAACTGTACAAGTATATACTCCTGCAGTTGTTGCTGTTATCGTTTGGTTAGTATCTCCATTTGACCATAAATATGTATCAGCATAATTATTACTACATCCAGGACTACCACCAACACTATAAGTCCAGTTAGCTGTAAGATTATTTCCTGAAGCAGCTATTTGTAAATCTCCGTAGACACATGGATTTATTAAAATGTACACTAGAACAGAATCTATATCTTGACAAAAATTGAAAGTTGTAGAATCAAGATATGTTACAGACAAAGTAGCATATCCTGAAGTAATGCTCGATAAATCTCCATAGGTATGACAAGGATTTTGTTGAGTTGATGTAGTACCATCACCAAAATTCCATAGATAAGAGACTGAGTAATTAGTTGAAAAGCTCGAAGATACTGTAGAGCTATCAGAAAAATTTACAGTTCCACTTGCTCCATTATTACTTATTGGATTTGAATTACACTGGGCCTGAACATTGATAAAGGCAATTACAGTAATAAGAGTTAGTATTAATTTTTTCATTTTATTATTTAATTTTAATTATTATTAGTTTAAATAAGTTAAACACAGTTGTGTTTTATAATCCGATAGCAAAAGTAAACTAATAAGAGCTCTAACGTATAACAAAAACTATAAAAACTTACATATCCAGACTGCAAATATTCTTATTTACTAGATATTATGACTTATAACTCCAAAATTAATTTTAATGAAATCTATCAATTGTTTTAAAATCAAATTTGAAGATAAAATTAGAGATTAAACCCTTTGAAAATTCTTTCGAAAAATGCGGCGCATTTAAAACTCCGCGTGCACCAAGACCATTAAAAACTCCTATGTCAGTAAACTCCTTATGCATACCAATAAGTGGCTCACGGTCTTTTACAGTGGGACGAACTCCTGCAAAACTTGATATTATTTTATACTCTACATTTAAAACCTCATCAAGCTTATCTCTTAAGAACTGTTGACCATCTTCAGTAAGATTTTCTGTCAAATCCTCTCTATCATATGTCGCTCCAACAGTATACTCATAATTACCATTTGGAATAATATAGATTCCTTTACTTATAATTTTACCAAAATCCTCAACTGAGGGTATTTTAATCTGCATAAGCTCACCCTTTGTCGGCGCAATAGGCAAATAATCAAAAAATGGATTTTCTTTTATTCTAAAGCCATCACAAAATATAATCTTATCTGCTTTTAAATTTTTATACGAAACATTCTTATCATTAAACTCAGAAAAATTAAATTTTTCCTCAACAAGCATATTATTATCTTTAAAATACTCTCTTGAAACAGCTAAAAACTCTTTTAGATCAAGATATCCAGAAGGCTTAACTAATGCACTTGAAAATTCATCCTTTAAAAAAGGGAATGTATTCACTGTATAAAATTCATCAATGTATAAATCCATCTCCTTATTTTCATACTTATCAATCCACAAATCTTTAGTTTTAAAAGAATCAAATAAACGAAGTAGTGGTTTTTCAAATAGAAGTCTTGAGTTTAATTTATCTTCTAAATCAGAATATCTATTAAAAGCAGTTGTAAGATAATTCGTGGGCATGGCAGGAATACACCTTTTCATACTTATAGGATTTATAAGCCCAGCCGCTACCCTACTAGCTGAAGCTTTTAAATGAGTATCTATAATTACAACAGATTTATCTAAATCTATTAAGTCATGAGCCAACAAAGTTCCTGCAAGTCCTTGACCAACAATTATAAAATCAATCTTTTTATTTTGACACATCTTATTTAAAATTTGAGGAAAAGTGATTAATCAAATATACAGATAAATGAAAGCCCTATAAAATTAATTATAGGGCTTAAAATTATTCAGAATAAAAATTAGTGATTAGTTGAGTACTAATTTCTTATTAACAACTCCATCTTTCGTTTCAATCTCTAAGAAATAAACACCTTTCCCAAAATTATCTAGATTAATTTGTTTTGTATATTCTCCGATAAATTGCTGCTTATCTTCATTATACACATTATTACCTAATACATTAATTATTCTAATATTTAAATCTTGAATTTTGTCTGAGCTAAAATTAATATTAAACACATCTCGTGATGGATTAGGATAGATATCTAAATTTTCAATAGCTACTCCTCCACTCAATCTCACACCACCAGGTTGAGTCCAGAAAATTGGAGTTGTCCAGCTTGGAGATCTGTATGCAGTAATATTAGAATCACAGAATAATCTTCCTTGAGCTCTATAAGACTCTCCAGCTTGTAAACCAAATTTGTTTACAAAGGATGTTGGATAATAAACCCCAAAACCTCCAGCTGTTTGCCAAATAGAACCTATTGTATCAACTCTTAATAAAATTCTAGCAAATACATAAGCACCTGTGGTATCCCAAGTAAATTTAGCTTTTGCTTGATTATTATTAAAAGTTTGAACTGCAAGATTAGTCATGTCAGGACATATATCTTCAGTAGTAAACTGAACAGGAGAAGAATAATTTGAAGAGGTTCCATTGCAATAGAAAGCCTTCATCTTAAATTCATAGTCAGTAGATGGAATAAGATTTAATAATTGTTTAGATGTTGTATTTAAACCAAAATTACATAAGCCATTTCCAACTCCAGCAGATTTAGTTGTCCATGCGTTAGTTCCAACTTCTCTATATCTAACAAAGTATTTCCATACCATACATGAAGAATCATTCATATTATCCCAACCAATTTTAACTCTAGAGTCAATAAGGTCATAAACATATAATCCTGTTGGTTTTGGAGAAGTACAATTGGACATATATTGACAGGAACCATCATCAACACAAGCAGCAGAATCGTAGTTTAAAGCTAATGGATCTGTACATCCAAAGTAATATATACATGATCCATCATCAATTGTTGCAATTGGATTATAATTACATGAAGTGGAATCTGTACAACCTATGTAAATACATGAACCATCATCAAATGTAGCTCCAGGGAAGTAATTAAGAGCTAAAGGATCCATACAACCAAATATTCCGGCTATACAAGAACCATCATCAATTGTTGCTAAAGAATCATAATTTTGTGCTGTTGAATCAGTACATCCATAGACTGGATAAATACAAGTACTATCATCAATTGTTGCAAGTGGATTATAATTTAGAGCTGTAGAATCTGTACATCCAGAGTAAATACATGAACCATCATCTGTATTAGCTCCAGGAAAATAATTAAGGGCTAAAGAATCCGTACATCCATAAACAAAAGGAATACAAGAACCATCATCACAAGTTGCTAAAGGATCATAGTTTAAAGATAATGAATCTGTACACCCAAATGTACAATATGTACATGTTCCATCATCAACATTAGCTAATGATGAATAATTTAAAGCTAGAGGGTCAGTACAACCATAAACAATTGCAATACATGAACTATCGTCAATTGTTGCAAGTGGATTATAATTTAGAGCAGTAGAATCTGTACACCCAAAAATATCATAATAACAAGACCCATCATCAACTTGAGCTGCAGGATTGAAATTAAGAGCAGTACTATCTGTACACCCACCTATTAGAGGAAGGCTAATTGAAATATTATCTACCCAAACATGATTTAATGTTGTTGGATTATTTGCACTAGCTCCATATTTATTCACCGATTCAAAAGTTATGTAGTGTGAACCTCCAGAATATGAACTTAGATCATATGTTAGAACAGTATTAGAATTAAATGAATAAGGAAGTGTTATATTATTATAAGCTGTATTACCATAACTGTCTGAAACAACATTTCCATCAACTTTAACTCTTAACCAAGAATAAGCAACTTGAAATAATGAAGAAAACATATCCGTTTCAAATGTCATTGTTATTGTATCATTAGGATTTGTATTTGTTAGATCTAAACAAAATGATGCCGAACTTATGTGATCAGTATTAGAATAGGCTTGAATTTCAGTATTGTAAGAACCCCATCCACTATTTGTCCCTCCTTCAAACTGTATACTAACAGTATCTGCAATTGCATTAGAATTATTAAGCGTAACTGCTGCTTCAGTTCCTGAAATATAAGTCATCCCAATAATTGAAAAATTATTTGATTCAAAATCTTCTGTATAACCAACTGTTTTACATGTATAATAAAGACATGATAAGCTATCATTTACATTACAATAAGAACAATAGTTTAAGGAATATGGGTCAGTACACCCAATATAAGTACAAGAACCATCATCTGTTATAGCTAGTGAGTCATAATTATCTGCAAATGGATCAGTACATCCAAATAAAGAAAAATCAATGAATCTTACTAAATCAACTGCCATATCAGATCTAAAACCAGATCCGGTAATTCCTTGAAAACGAACAGAAATATTAGATGTATATGCACTTAAATCTACATATGCTTCATACCATTGAGTTCCTTGATCTCCAGAGAGAGTCCACTCTTCTATCCATGTTGTACCACTATCAGGAGATATATCAACACTTAATGTACCCATTGCAGAGCCATACATATTATATGCAAAAGCTAAACCAAGTTCAGTCCATTGTGTTGGGTCAATACACTCAACATACATTATTGCTTCTTTATTTGGATAACCATTTCCGTTTCCTGAGGCTTCTGTGTACATATAGAAAGAACCATCAAAAGCAGAGGTTGGACCTGTTTGAGGAGAAGGAGTACCTCCAGATCTATTGCTCCAATCAATATCATTATTTGGATCCATTATCCATGTAATTCCGGTTCCAGATTCAAAACTAAATGTTGAGTCATTTTCTATACAACCATAAAAACATGAGCCATCGTCAATTGTTGCAGTAGAGTCATAATTTTGAGCATTATTATCAGTACACCCTAATATGGCAGGTAAACATAAAGTTCCAGAGTAAGGAGCTCCACCAGAGAGAATGACAACACCATTAGAATCCACTAAATCCCAAGAAACTTCTCCTTGCCATGATCCTCCACCACATGTTACAGAATAACAATCAGAAGGAACACAAACAGAAGATTGTCCAAAAGAGCCAGAATTTAATGTGGTATTGAAGAAAGTATTTCCATTTGAACTAACTAGTGAAAAATCATTTCCATTCCATCCATCACCAAAGGAATCATACATATTTAATGTCAGTTGTGTGCAATTAGAAAAATAGCAGGAACCATCATCAATTACTGCAGAAGAATCGTAATTATCAGCTAATGGATTAGTACATCCAACGGAAGGCATTTCCATAAACTGTAATAAATCAATTGCAAAATCAGAAGTAAAAGATGTTCCTGTTTCTGCCTGTACTCTCACAGATATACTTGAAGTATACGCACTTAAATCCACAAATGTTTGTGTCCATTGATCTCCTTGATCACCTGAAATTGTCCACTCTTCTATCCACGTTGATCCACTATCTGGAGATACATCAATACTTAAAGTCCCCATAGCAGCTCCATACATATGATATGCAAAAACAAGTGATAATTGAGTCCACTGTGTTGGATCCACACATGTAACATAAATATTTGCTTCTTTACTTGGATAATTAGGTGTTGAAGATTCTGTATACATATAATATGAACCATCAAAAGCTGAGGATGGACCTGTGTTAAATGATGAAGTTCCTCCGGTGTTATTACTCCAATCAAAATCGTCATTTGGATCCTGAACCCATGTAATTCCAATTCCAGATTCAAAACTCTCAGTGGTATCTACTTCAATACATCCAAAAAAGCATAAACCGTTATCAACTGTTGCTGTAGAGTCATAATTATCAGCTAATGGATCCATACATCCTGCTATTACTGGAAAACAAATAGAATCTGAATAAGGAGCACCACCAGAAAGAATAACTACTCCGTTAGAGTCAACTAAATCCCAAGAAACTTCTCCTTGCCAAGCACCACCTCCACAAGTGATAGAATAACAATCAAATGGTGCACAAAAGGAAGATGAACTAAAAGAACCTGTAGATAAGGTAGTATCAAAAAATGTTGTCCCATTTGAGCTTACCATGGTGAAATAATTTCCATTCCATCCATCTCCAAAGGAATCATACATATTTAATGTCATTTGTGAACAATTTGAAAAATAACAAGAACCATCATCAATAACTGCTGTAGAATCATAATTATCAGCCAATGGGTTTGTACATCCAGTTGTAAATAAACAAGACCCATCATCTAATACAGCTAAAGAATCATAATTAAGTGCTAGAGGATTTGTACAACCATAAGTTGGCATTTCCATAAACTGTAAAAGATCAATTGCAATATCAGATGTAAATGATGTACCTGTTTCTGCCTGAACTCTTACTGAAATACCAGCAGTATATGCGCTTAAATCAATAAAGGTTTGTGTCCACTGATCTCCTTGATCTCCAGAAAGAGTCCACTCCTCTATCCACGTTGATCCACTATCTGGAGATACATCTATACTCAATGTTCCCATAGTAGCTCCATACATATGATATGCAAAAACAAGTGATAATTGAGTCCATTGAGTTGGATCAATGCAAGTTACGTACATTATTGCTTCGCTATTAGAGCCTGCACCTGAAGTTTCAGTATACATATAATAAGATCCGTCAAATGCACCAGATGGACCAGTATTAATAGATGAAGTACCTCCTGTTTGATTTGTCCAATCAACAGTATTATTTGGGTCTAAGACCCAAGCAGGTCCTTGACCATTTTCAAAACTCTCCGTTGTATCTGATTGAATACAACCGTAATTACAAAAACCAATATTGATATGAGCAAGAGGATTATAATTTAATGCATTTGGATCAGTACATCCATAAACACAAGTACCAATACTACCTGAGTATGGAGCGCCACCTGATAAAACAATATTACCTGTAGAATCTAAAAGATCCCATGAGACTTCTCCCTGCCATGCCCCTCCATCACAATTTACTAAAATACAACCACTAGGAATACATACTGAATCAGAACCAGAACTTCCCGTTGGTAGTGTAGTTGTAAAGAAAATAGACCCCGTTGAATCGGTTAATGTAAAATCATTTCCATTCCACCCATCACCAAAAGAATCATACATATTTAATGTATAATTAGCACAGCTTTGCGAATAAATATTATTGGATAAAAAAAGAATAGAAAGTGATAAAAGTAGGATGATTTTTTTCATTATAACTATTTTTTGTAAAGATAAAATAAGTTTAATTTTTGAAGTGGTTTTTTAAAAAAAGAAATAAAAAAACCTTATGCGTAAACATAAGGTTTTGGAAATAAATTAGTTAAGAATTAAACTGTTCCTTTTTTAGATCCGTAATACAATAATCCTAAAGAAACAAGACCAAGTAAAATCACAGGAAGTGGAGCTGCCATGTTAGATCCTTGTACTACAGCAACTAAATCTGTTAAAGATAAAAATCCGAATAATACAAAATATAAGAAAGATTGTCTTCTTAGTACTGATTCATCATTAAAAGACATAGCTCCAATTATATGAAATATTATACCCATAAATACGAAACTTAGAACTAATGCAAAATTTTCAAACATTAGCATAGCATCCTCTGATGGGGTAAAACCGAAAGTATCCGTTGTTAGCATTAAACTAAATTCTGGTGAAAACAAACTAATAATAAGTGGCATAATTTGTAATAAACCAATAGCAATAACTATTTTAAAAATTGTTTTTATTTTCATTGTTTTTGTTTTTAATTTTGTTCAAAAATACGTTTTCAATTTTAGTAAAAAATAAGCACAAATACATTTATAAAATATAAAATAAATAAAATTTTAATACGTTAAAAACTTAAATAAATAATTAACAACCATGAAAAAAATTAAAATTGCTTTTTTCATCTTAATTGGTGGATTCTTATTATTGTTAATTCAAAGCCTATTTTTAACTCCGACATATGCCAATGATGATATAATTTTTGAATCAGAAGAAAGTAAAATTAATTCATTTATAAATTTTGAGAAAGCTGCTGAAAAATCAGTAAAATCAGTTGTACACATAAAATCAAAATATCTACAAGATGAAATCTATAGATATTATGACCCTTTTTACGGAAATAGATATTTTAATAATCCAAAAGAGAAAGTAGCAAGTGGATCCGGAGTAATTATTTCCAAAGATGGATACATAATAACTAATATGCATGTTATTAATGAAGCTGAGGAGGTAGAAGTTGTTTTGAATGATAAGAGAACTTTCAATGCTAAAATACTTGGATCAGATCCGAACAGTGATCTTGCTCTATTAAAAATTGAATCTACTGAACTAGAATTCTTAAAATTTGCAAATTCAAATAATTTAAAAATTGGACAATGGGTACTAGCTGTAGGAAACCCATTCAACCTAAATTCAACAGTTACAGCAGGAATAGTTAGTGCTAAATCTAGAGAAATTAATATTTTAAATGATGGAGGTATTGAAGCTTTTATTCAAACAGATGCTGCAATAAATCCAGGTAATTCTGGTGGTGCTTTAGTAAATACAGATGGTGATTTAGTTGGAATAAATACAGCTATTCATTCAAACACAGGATCATACACTGGATATGGTTTTGCAATACCATCTAATATGGTTAAAAAAATAATTAAAGACTTACAAGAATTTGGAGAAGTAAAAAGAGCGTATATAGGAATACATATACTAGACATAAATGCTAGAATTGCTAAGGAATTAGATTTGAATAATATTAATGGAGTTTTAATAGCTAAGGTGCTTAAAAATAGTGCAGCTGAAAAAGCTGGAATAAAAAACTATGATGTTATAACTAAAATTAATAATCGAAAAGTTAATTCTGTTTCTCAACTAAATGAAAATATTATTCAGTTCGATCCAGGAGATAAAATTATATGTACGGTTAAAAGAGGTAAAGAGGAGAAGGATTTCGAAATTTCGTTACAGAACTAAACAAAAAAACCCCATAAAAATGGGGTTTTTTTACAGATCAAATTAAAATATATTATTTAACAAATAAATATCCTCTCATGATTTGAGAGTGTCCTGGATAGCTACAGAAATATTCATAATTTCCTTTTTTTGGAGCATCAAATTCAAAAGTTACTGTTTCTCCTGGCTTAGCCAATGAAGAAGCAGCAATTAATTCAGGATGATCGGGAACAAAAGCTTTATCATTTCCAGCTGTTACAGCAGCTGCAGCAACATCTTTTCTTTTACCAAAATTCACAAAAAGAATGTTATGTAGCATTGCCTGATCTATGCCTTCATTGATTAGGTTAATCTTAATTTTAACTCCTTCTTTTACAGTTATATTTTCGATATCATATTTCATTTCAGCCATAGTATTACCAATAGCTCTAACATCAAATTCTTCTACTTTTTTTTCTACTATTTCTTCTACTTTAGGTTCAACATTTTCCTTAGCAGTTTCAGAACCACAACTAGCTAATAAAGTAACAGCAATAAAAAGTGCGAGAAAATTTTTAATCAAATTCATTTTTATATTTTTTAAGGTTAATTATGCAAAAATACTTTTGAAAACTGAGTCAAAACTGTACTTTGCATAGATATTAATTATTAAAGTTATGCAAAATTATAAAATAATATTATTCTACAATAAATTTCTTGTAAAAATTTCCTTTAGAATTTCTTAATAAAATAATCTTATTTGAAGACAAGTAAGTAGGTCTTCCAAACAGATCAAATATCATATTAGAATTAATATAATTTTCATCATTAATGAATTCAACACTTGAACTTAAACAGGAAATATTAGAAATATATTGTGATGATAAAGATGGTGTAATGTCTAATAGCGGGCAGTAACAACTATCATTTTCTAAAAATAATCCTAGCCAGGAAAGAACTCTCTCTCCAACTTGATTTAAACCACCAAAGGGACCAGAAAGGGCATCATGTGTTCCCAAAGCTAATTCATATTTTAATTTTTTAGTACTATTAGGTATTAAATCATAGTGAATATCAGCATGCTGAGCTGGCGGTGCAACAACATCTAATTGACCACTTATAATTAATGTTGGTATGTTATGATCAAAATCAGAAACAATTGGGTTATCAATAAATGGATACAAGGCTACAATTGCTTTAATACTAGAGTCTAAATTAGCAACAAGTTGAGCTCCTCCTCATCCTTTTGAAAAGCCTCCTACTGAAATAGATGATGTATTTAGCCTACCAAAAAGTGGTGAAAAAGATCTATATTGTTCATCCTTTAAAGAAATAATTGCATCAATTAAGGCATCCCTTCTCTGAAATTCAGAATCGGTTAACGCATTAGTTCCAATTGTCATTGTAACAATTCCATATGAAGCTAGAAAGGGCCCCCAGTTTTGAACAGTGAGCTCTGTATTCATAAATCCAGGAACTATTACAATACTTGAAAGATAGTTACCATTATCGGGATAATAAATTGTAGCACCATCATAATCCAAACCGTTTCTAATTCCTGAAGACTCATCAATGTTACTTACAGAAAACGGTCCTGGATTAGTGATTAAATTTAATAAAATAGAATCACAACCATTTGAAAACGAAATTAATGGGCACAAAAAGAAGCAAAAAACAAATAATCGTATCATATTTTTTTTCAAACCTATAGAAATAAATTTAAAAATTGATAAAATTGTATAATGAAAAGACCACTCCCATATAAAGAATGTATAGTTTGCAAAAAACCATTTTCATGGCGCAAAAAATGGGAAAAAGTATGGGAAGACGTCAAATATTGTAGCAAAAGGTGTAGATCAAATAAAAAGAAATTATAAAATTATCTTTTGTTCAACTAGATCATGAAATGTTAAAATATCATTTTCCTTAATAGTCTTTGAGCTTACTAAATCAAATAAATAAATAGCATGATCTCCATGATTTTTAATACAATCACTTTTTTTCAATTCAATTAAAGCACAGCAATTATCTAAAACTTCATAATCCTTCCATTTCAAAAGATTTTGTTTTCTTAAATACTTGTCCTTATCGATTTTCACCCCACTCTTTTTACCTAAAGTCTTAACTAAACCTATATTATCTTTGCTTAATATTTGAAGTACTACATTATTTGAATTTTCTAAATTTTCAATTGTTTTAGTAGCATAATAAATAGCAATTGAATAAATTTTTGGCTTCATACTTACAACAGATACATATGTACATATATTCATGTTTAGTTTACCATTTGAATCAACAGTTTGTAAACTATAAATTGGTAGATTAATAATATTCCAAGGTCTCCTCATATTTAACTTTAATTTTACATTTTCAAAATTAGAAGTAAATTCTGAAAACATTCTAAAGAAACTAATTAAAAGTTAAATAAGCTCTAACAAAATAGTTCTAAATAAACATAAAACACAAAATATTTCTCACCTTAAATAGCTTAACTTTGCAAAATGCAAAAATTTTTGTTTTTTTTATTTTTTTCTTTATCATTTCAATGCTTATTTGGACAAAATTTTGATTATACAAAAACTAAAATCACTCTAAAAAACGAATTTGGCATTCCATATCAAAATGCTAAAATAATATTGTCATCATCTGATACAAACTATTTAGTAAATATAAATAGCCATGGTGAAGGAATTATAGACATTATACAAGGTATTGAGTTTATTGTTACAAGTTATATTAATGAGGAAAAATATGAATTTGAAGAACGTATTTTTATTAAAAAAAACAAAAACATTTATGAGGCAAGCATAGACCTTCAATTAGATTCATACACTAAAATATTTGAAATAAAAAATTTAAACTTTGAGTCTGGAAAATATTATATACAAAATCAATATTATAAAAATTTAGAAAATTTAGTTTTACTTTTGAAAGAAGAAATTAATATTAAAATTGAAATTGCAGGACATACAGACAGTATTGGTGATAGTAAAACCAATTTAATTTTATCTGAGAATAGATCTAAAAGTGTAAAATCATATTTAGCAACTAATGGTATTGATGAATCAAGAATTAAATGTGTAGGATATGGAGAAAATCAACCAATAACAAATAACTCTTCAATTGAAGGAAGAGAAAAAAATAGAAGAATAGAAATTAGAATTTTAAAATAATTATGAAAAAAATACTTTCAAAAATAATATTCATTACTTTAAGTTTACCATTATTAGTTTCAGCACAATCTCTAAACTTTGGAAACACATTCACAATTAGTAGTGGTGCTGATGGTTATGGTAGACCAAGAATAGCCTTAACAAATAATCAACCCATTATTATTTGGAGAAAAGACAGTACTCCAAAAACAATTCGCGCATCGAAATGGGATGGTACAAGCTTTACAACTCCTTATGACATAACATCAGCAGGAGTACTACCATCATCATGGGATGGGCCTGAAATAGCAGCAAAAGGTGATACAGTGTATTTAGTTTTTGCTTCTACTGCAACAACACAAGAGTCGATTATGTTAATAAGATCTTTTGATGGTGGAAATACATTTTCTGATACAATTAGAGTTTCAGAAAATAATCCAGCACATAAATATAGAATGGGAAATATCAAGATTGATAAAGATGGACACCCGATTGTCAGCTATATGCAATACCTTCTTAATTTCACTGAACCAAAACAAATGGTAAATAGATCTATAAATTACGGAGATTCATTTATTGGAAGTGTTGAAGGATCTGAATCTGCACCAGGTGAACCCTGTGACTGCTGTAAATCATCTTTAATACTTGATAATAACGACATATATTTACTTTTTAGAAACAATATTAACAATGAAAGAAATAGTTATATATCAAAATCAACAGATGGTGGACAAACCTTTAATCTTGTAGCTGATTTAGATGATTATGACTGGATCGTCAATGGATGTCCAGCTACAGGACCCCTTGGTATTGTTAATGGAGATTCTTTACTTATTGTAAGAAGAAGCGGTGGTACTGGAAACGATGAAATTGTATATACTAATTCTAATAAATTAGATTTAAATTCTTCGTATAATAGAAATATAGATCCTATAATAGGTAAAATTCAAGACTATCCAGATTTAACACTTAACGGTGATACAATATTCATAGCATGGCAGGACAATAGAAATAATATACCTGACTGTTTTTTTAGCTATTCTATAAATGGTATTGAAAATTTAAGTTTAGGAAATACATTTACCGATACTCTTGTATTTGGTGCTAAACTAAACCCTGATTTAGTATTTAAAAATAATAACATTCATTTAGTATATAATGATAATGGATCTAATAGCATTAAATATATAAGAGGCTCATTTGACAATACTTCTTACATCTACGAGCATCAAAATAAACAAAAGCTTTTATATAATTTTGATTTACTTGGTAGAAAAATTAAGAAACCTTCATTTATATTTAATAGATAATTTATGTAAATAAAAAGCCCACTCAAATTGAGTGGGCTTTTAAAGTAGTAATAACTTATTTAAATTATGGATTAAATCTTTTTACTACTTTTCCATTTGAATATATATCAAGCACAACTTGCTTACGCTTACTTCTATTTACTTTTTCTCCTAAAAGATTAATAGAATACATATACTCATAAACATTTGAATCATTTATATTATTAATTCCAGTTGTGGATGGTAATAATACCGCATCAATTACATGTACTACTCCATTATCTGCTATTATATCAGCTACAGTAACCATTGCATTATCAATATATACTCCAGAAGTATTTATCGTTACAGTTACATCGTCACCTAGAAGTGTAGTTACAGACTGACCGTTGCTTAACATGCCTGACATTACACTATCTCCAACTACATGGTGCTTTAAAATATCAGTTAACTGTGGGAGATCATTTAATAATGCTGCAATTGTACCTGAAGGAAGAGCATTAAAAGCTGCATCTGTTGGAGCAAAAACTGTAAATGGACCTGCTCCTTTTAGAGTTCCTGCTAATCCACAAGTGTCTATAGCTAGCTTTAAAGTTGTATGTACCGGTGAAGTAGAAATAACATCATAAACAGAATTTCCTACTACAGGTGTTGGGATTAAGACAGCATCAATTACATGCACTACACCATTGTCAGCAACAATATCAGCTACAGTTACCAGTGCGTTATCTATATAAATTCCAGTAGAATTGATAGTTACTGTTACATCATCTCCTAATAAAGTAGTAACTATTTGACCGTTAGAAAGCATTCCAGACATTACACTATCAGCTATTACGTGGTGCTTTAAAATATTTGTAAGTGTTGGTAAATCAGCAAGTAATTGTAACAATGTAGTTTGACCTAAAGTATTGAGAGCAGCATCAGTTGGTGCAAATAATGTAAATGGCCCTGCTGCTGATAAAGTACCGTTTAAACCGCATGTATCAATTGCTAACTCTAAAAGATTATGATCTGGAGAAGTTACAACAACATCATAAATTGAATTTGTGGCATATAAACAAGATCCATCATCAACAATTGCCGTTGAATCATAATTTGTTGCTGTTGGGTCTGTACATCCTGTATTTGGTAATAATACCGCATCTATTACGTGTACAACTCCATTATCTGCTATAATATTTGCTACAGTTACCTGAGCATTATCTATAAACACTCCAGATGTGTTTATTGTAACTGTTACATCTGTTCCAAGTAAAGTTGTTACAATCTGACCATTAGTTAACATCCCTGAAGTAACACTATCTCCAACAACATGATGTAATAAAATGTTAGTAAGTGTTGGAAGATCATTTAAGAGTGCTGCTACAGTTCCTGTAGGTAATGCATTAAATGCAGCATCAGTTGGTGCAAATAATGTTAATGGACCTGCACCTGAAAGTGCTCCATCTAATCCACATGTATCAACTGCAATTTCTAATAAATTATGATCTAATGATGTAACAACAACATCATAGATTGTATTTGTTGAATAAGTACATGAACCATCATCAACTATTGCATTTGCATCATAGTTTGTTGCTGTTGGGTCTGTACATCCAGGGTTTGGTAATAATACTGCATCTATAACGTGTACAACGCCGTTATCTGCTATTATATCTGCTAGAGTTACCTGAGCATTATCTATAAATACTCCTGATGTGTTTATTGTAACTGTTATATCAGTTCCAAGTAAGGTTGTTACAATCTGACCATTGGTTAACATTCCTGACATTACGCTATCTCCTACTACATGGTGCAGTAAAATGTTTGTTAGTAATGGTAGGTCGTTTAAAAGTGCAACTACAGTTCCTTGAGGTAAGGCATTAAATGCAGCATCGGTTGGTGCAAATAATGTAAATGGACCTACACCTGAAAGGGTCCCATCTAATGAACAAGCATCAATAGCTGTTTTTAAAGTAGTGTGATCAGTTGAATTCGAAACTATATCATAGATTGAATTTGAATAAGTACATGTTCCATTATCTATTGTAGCTGTTGGATCGTAATTTAAAGCAGCAGGATCAGTACAGCCTGAACAACTAGCATTCCATAATGGATTAGAAGGATCGTTAGGCATTACTAAAGCCTCACCAGGTCCAACAATTACTCCAGTAGTATCATTTAAATAGGTTGGAAGATTTGTAGAAAAATTGTAAATGTATGCTTGTTGACATACGCCACAACTATCTAATAATGAAGTTCCTCCGACAATTCCATTACAATCAGGTGTTGGTGGTAATAATACTGCATTTATTACGTGCACTACTCCATTATCTGCTACTACATCTGCTACAGTTACTTGTGCGCCATCAATATATACGCCTGAAGTATCTATTGTAACTGTTAAGTCTGTTCCTGCTAGAGTGGTTACTATTTGTCCATTAGACA
>Ga0222716_10000833_pt1 | contig 26197 bp, 32 predicted proteins | sample C33_13DmetaG_FD_165044 | JGI IMG/M metagenome (GOLD analysis project Ga0222716, IMG submission 165044) | Estuarine water microbial communities from San Francisco Bay, California, United States - C33_13D | ecosystem: Environmental > Aquatic > Marine > Unclassified | place: USA: California... | reverse complement strand
CTATTCCACAACCTATACAACCTCCGACTATTCCACAACCTCCACAACCTCCGACTATTCCACAACCTCCACAACCTCCGACTATTCCACAACCTGAACAAGAATCCACAAATTCTTCTCAAATATTACGTGTAAATAAAATAAATTAAAATTGATTTAAAATACAATCTATATATATATTAGTCATGAACAAAGAAGATGAAATGATCGAAAAATCTATATCCCAAATGGGGTATTATTTAAAGTTAAACAATTATGTAATTGAACCTATATCTAAGAAAAAATATGATGATTTAAAAAAGGGATATAATGAAATAAAAGTATTTTATCATAAAAAAGAACTTATAGATAAACATCCAAAAGTATATTTATTTTATAGTTATGAAACATTCAATAAAAACACCTTAGATAAAATAATATCAAATATTCATTTAGAAGAAAGGGATACGTTATTGATTATAACAAAGGATTATGCTTCTACTATAAATAAATATTTGCGAACAAGATGGTATCATTTATACATTAATATATTCAAAATAAATCAGCTCCAATACAATATTTTAGAGCACTCCTTTGTCCCTAAACATATAAAATTATCCCTTTTAGAAAAAGAAGAATTATATTTGAAATATAACATAGAAAATGATAAACAATTGCCACAAATTAGTATATTTGACCCTGTTGCCAAAGTAATTCTATTAAGACCTGGTGAAGTATGTAAAATAATTCGTTATGATAAAATTTCATTAAAAAATGAATATTATAGAATATGTGTAGGATAAATATATATATACTATAATGAGATGTGATTTAAAAAAAACATCTTTGGATTACAAAAAAGATTTAAAAAACTCAATAGATTTGAATAAAATAAACCAATGTATTCAAAAAACAATAGATGCTCGATTGAAAAGTTTAGTTGAAAAAGAAGAATCTGACTCTTACAGAACCAATGAATCCCAAGATTATTTGACTATGTCTTCTATGAATAAAAGTACATTAAGCATATATACATATAATTTTTATTTTGTAATATTCAAATTATTATTGTTTGGTGTTCTTATTGGATCTTATTTTTTATTATCAAAATAATATATATGTTGAAAAGAGCAACTATATTATGTATATCATGGGTAATTATAGCATTATTTTTATTAAGTATAATCATCATTTATAACACAATATATCAATCTTTAATTACCTCTATATTGACTATTTTATGTTTAAGTATATTTATATTTTATAATTACAACAATTTGAAAATATAAACAATTTGAAAATATAAACAATATATAATGAGAAATTATCTATTGTTTATATTATTGGTTATCATTTGTATAAAATTATGTGTAGTATATTATGAACCAATGACTGATATGGTTGATAAATTTGACATAATTGGTATGGGTTATGATGAATCCACAGCAAAAAAAATTATAGAAGATAAAACTGCCATATGTGCTATACCAGATTATTTCGACGGAACGAGCATTGGGTTATTAACTGAACTAAATGCCGAAGAAAAACAAGAATTATTGTTCAAAGATTATAAATTAAAAATAAAATCAGGAGAGCAATTTCATAAAAAATTAAATAATCTCGAACAACAAATTTTTATTAGTTTTTATGGTCCAGAAGAAAACAAATGGAAACCGATATACGATAAATGGAAAGAAAAAAGAAATCACGAAATTGATAGTAAATTATTTGAAAATTGTAATACCATAGAAAATACTAATTTATTAAGTGAAGATAAATTATATGATCTTATAAAAGAAAAAATAAAAACATTAAAATATTTAGAAAAAATAAACCAAGATAATTATGTAAACGATTATTTATCCAATCGTGGAAGCGAAGACCCTCATTTATCTATTCGTAAAATGCAATATAGAAGTATAGAAGAAGATTCTTTACATTTATACAATAGTTATATTAACTGGATTTATTATTTGGTATTCATCAGTTTATTGCTTTTACTTTATAGTCAATCGAAATTAAATATAATAAAAAATGGATTTATATATATTGTATTGTTGTTGTTACCAATTGTCATATATCCTTATATATTCAAACTTTTCCAATTTGTATTCACTTATTTTAGGAATGAATCAAAAGATGCTTTTCCAAAAAATGCATTTATGCAAGATTAAATATCTTCTTCTTTGATGTGAATATTTTGCCATCCACCTTTAGGACATTTTCCATATTTTTTTTCAAGATATTCGCGCAATTCTCTTGAGCTAATATGACTTGTTTTTCCGTATTCATTTTTAAACCAATCGTTAAATATAGTATTGACTATTCCTATTTTTAAGCAACCGAGTGCGTCATTTGGTTCTTCTACAATTTGAGAATGACAAAATTCCGATATTACATCTTGACCTCTCCGATAATTTTCGGTAGGTTCTAATACACATGGTCGGTCAATTACTTTACCTTGTGTTTGAAATGCTTTTTCGACCAGCATACTCAAAAATACTGGTGCCCAATAATTGAATTTTTGATTTAAATTTTTATCAATCTTGAACTGATATGGATAATCTTTTTTTGGAAAGGCAGGATCTTCATAAGGATTATCTGTAAACTTTGATTTGAATTCACATACACGAATACGTCGCCATGTACCATCGTCATTACTTTTTACATCAAATAATACATTTGTGCATACAACTAATTTAAATTGTGGAATAAATGTAACACTATCTTTAAATAATGCTCTACACTGAATAGGATCACCTCCTGTAATTTCTTTCATAATTCCTTCATTAATAGTGTCTCCTTTACTTAATTCTTGCATCACTGCGTAACGTCGACCAATCAATTGATATACTTCAGATGAGGTCGATCCAATACTGGTTCTCTTTTGAGTAATCAGTGTACTTGGCACAGTTCCTTTATAATCACCTAATATTTTACTCATTAAATCGACTAATATACTTTTACCATTTGCACCACGACCTAAATAAATATTAAAAGTTTGATTATTGTTTGTTCCAATTAAGGTAGAGGCTAAATGATCCCACATATATTCTCGAAGGTCTTGTTCAGGAAATAATTGATACATAAAGGTATTCAGTTCATCGATTATCTCTGGAGATACTTCTTGATAATGTTGTAAAGGCATATAATCTATATTGGTGGTTTTATGGATATAATCGTTTTGACTTCCTTTACGAAATTCTTTTTGTTTGATATCCACTACCCCATTTTTACAACCCACCAAATAAGGGTTCGTATCTAACTTATTATAAAAGTCTTTGTCATAAAATAACTCACACGATTCTTTCATGACATTATTTTTTTCACCCGAGGTTTTTAAACATTTGGCTAACTTAGCAAAATTACCTGCAATATTTTTAGATTCTTCGCTATCTTTATTTCCTTCTTTTAGTCTTTTTTGTACATATTTAAAATAAATATTATAAAATTTAGTAGATAATATGTTACGCAAAGAGGTACCGCTATCATTTACAACCCATCTATTTTCTTCAAAACTATACCATTCAGAATGTTTTATATTTACGCATTTATAATTTTCTTTATATATTTGATTTAATGTATTGGCTAAATCCCAATGTGTTACATTCATTAACGAATTATGTATATATTTGTCTAAACTTTTATTACGAACCTCATTGTATTTTTCTATACTAGATTCTTTTGCCCAATAAATAATCGACCTATAACTCAGGTCTCTTTCATAAAATTGTCTCCATTTATCATGTAGTTCAGTTATATTTCCCCAATCAAATGATGAACTTTGACTGCTTAGTTTCAACCAAGAAATAAATAATTTTTCGCTTGTATTTTTTAGAGCCATGCCCACTTTAATCCATTTATTGTAACTTCCTTCGCCATAATAACTTTCATCCAATATCATTGTATAATTATGGGTATCTTTGATATATTCTTCTTCTATACTACAATCTTTCAATAATTCATCGATACAGGCATCTAACATAGAAGGATTATCTATTTTTTCATACGACACATTAGAAGAACTAATTAGTTTTACTTTAGATTTACGACTGGTTACTCTTTCTCGTTGTGTTTTCAATAGGACATATTCTTCTTGGATATCCTTGTTTTGACGCAACTCAATTAAATTTGTATTTCTAGCAGTAAATTCAAAAAAATGTTTACATATATAGTCCTGGTTGATTTCCAGTTGCTCGATGTTCCATTCATTTTCTTGGTATTGTCCTTTGAATCTATAGGTCAATTCATAAGCTTCATTTCCAGGTTTTTGAGACCCATACAATTGCCAATTTACCGTCCCTTTCATAACTCCTTCATCCACGACTTGGTCCCAAGTATTGATTACCGGTAAATTCTGATAAATACTAGAAATCTTTTTTAACAATTTTTCTCTAAGAATAATCTTTTCGATAAAATCCATTTTAACATCCATTATAATATGAATACCATCTTTGGTAACTTCTTCTAATGATGTATTTACATTAGGTTTTTCAAAGATAGAACAAGAAATGAATTTGTCATTTGGAATTTTTATTTCGGATAATAAATCAAATAAAAGCTCTACAATATGTACAATATCGTCCATATTGTGTTGTCGTTCATCCACCTCTGGAACATAACGAAAGTCCAAATCAATTAACAATGGTCCTTCTTCTAGTTGTTTTTCTGTAAAATATGCCTTTTTTTTTTCTATTAAAACATGTTTTTTATATACTTTATAAAATGTATCTATGTCTTCGTATGGAATCATAAAACTACCGCCATATATACCTAGTTTCTCGCATCCAATTTTTGTGTGCGTGTGACCATTTTTTGATGAGTATTTTTTAATCCATACGTCCATAATATAAATATTAATATAATTTTATATCAATTTTTATTAAAGAAAAAATATATATATCTATAATGAATCGTTCGACTAAGAGAATACTATTAGATGTAAAAGATATTATGAATGACCCTATCGATAATATCTTTTATAAAGCAGATGAAGATGTTGTAAATATGGGTTATGCTATGATCATTGGACCTAAAGATACACCATATGAAAATGGCTATTATTTCTTTGATTTTATTTATCCAGATAATTATCCATTTGCTCCACCTAATGTAATATTCAAAACATACGATGGTAAAACACGTTTCAATCCAAACTTGTATATGAATGGTTATGTATGTTTATCTTTACTTAATACATGGCCTGGTGAAAAATGGAGTGCTTGTCAATCATTACGTTCTATTTTACTATCTTTATGCACTTTATTTAATGAAAATCCTCTTATAAATGAACCAGGTATAAGTATACTAAATACAAATGTCGAACCTTACAATAATATTATTCATTATAGAAATATAGAAGTAGCTATATTAAAATGTTTGAATATAGATGATATAGAACATAATTATAAACCATTTTATCCCATAATAAAAAAAAAATTTATTCAGCACTATTCATCTCTTAAATTAGATAAATCAAATGAAACATATACTACAAATATTTACAATTTATATTGTGAAACCAATTATATTAAATTATCTAAAATATTAGAATTAATATATAATGAATTAATAAAAAATTGATTTATAAAAGTATTTATATACTATAAGAATGAAGTTTTGTGAAGTATGTGAAAATATGTATTATTTAAAAATATCAGAGGAAGATAATAGTTTGCATTATTATTGTCGAAAATGTGGAAATACCAAAGAGCAAACATCTAGCGAATGTATAAAAGAAGTAACTTATACAAAAGATACTCAAATAGACCAAGAGATAAATACTTACTTGAAATACGATCCAACTATACCTTATTCGAATCAAATCAAATGTCCAAATAATTTGTGTGAAACAAATAATTCTAAGGATGTTAAACCTAAAGTTATTTATTATAGATACGACGAACAACAACTTAAATATATGTATATGTGTACGATTTGCGATTCTTCATGGAAGTCATAGATCATATAATTATTTACTGTTTCAAAATTGATTTAAAATTATATATAAACTTATTATAATGAGTGATGAAGAATATGAAAATAGTGTATTGGAACAAGGCGAAGTTGAAGAAGAAAACTATGAAAATACCGATAACGACACTGAGGTAGAAGAAGATGAAGAAGATGAAGAATTGGTAGAAGAGATAGAACGCGAACCTGATTTAAATAGTCAAATAGAAGAAGATTATTCACAAACAGAATATGATGGTGATTATTACAATCAATTTGAAGATAACAAAGACTATATAAAAGTATATCATCCTGAAGAATTACAATTATCATTCGAAGAAATACATAATTTATCTTTAGTCACTCGAAATGATAAAGGAATTATTATAGATGATAACCACAAAACATATCCTGTATTAAGTAAATATGAAAAGGCAAAAATAATTGGTATTCGCGTAAACCAACTGAATTGTGGAGCCAATGCATTTGTATCCGAACAAAATCTAAATATAGATAAAGTTTTGGTTGTTGAACGTGAATTAAAAGAAAAAAAACTACCTTTTATTATCAAAAGACCTATACCGAATGGTAAATTTGAATATTGGAATGTAAATGATTTAGAGTTCATTTAACATTTCCAACGATTACCACAACTAATACAAGTTACGAATGTAGTCATAGGTTCATCTGCTGATCGTGTCTGTAATTGGTAATAAGTACACTCCTTTGATTTACATTTACCACATTTAAATTTATCAGTGGATGCCTTTATTTTTGGAAAATATTTATTATCTAAATGAGTTATTTTTTCTTCCGTAAGACCATTCCAATACTCTGGATATATTTCTTGTTCCGTTTTAAAGGATATTTCTTTACAGAAATTTGGATTTTGTTTTATTTTTTCTAATATATTGTCATCTTTTAAATAATGCCAAATTTGTTTGAATTTATCCAAATAAATAACTACAAATAATGAATTATCCCATCTTTTTTTAATATTATACTTAACCGATTGTTGGATGGAATAATTGTAAATACTTTTTTCTATATTGGAACAATAAGAATCATTATCTAAATACTTAGATATGTGTTGTCGAATACGACTACGAAACTCATCTGGTTCATTTATGTTCATTTTATTAATAATATATATAAATATTTATATCAATTTTTTAATAAAGCATAACCTATGATACTATATATATGAAATATGTTATTATGTTTCTTTTACTATTTTATATTTTACACAAACCAAACATCAAATTAATTCGTAATCCAGATATTATTTTGTCTCCTGGTGGATTACTTGGCTTTTATGTATTAGGTATTTGTCACTTTATAAAAAATAATTATGATTTAAGTGGAAAAAAAATCATAGGATTTTCAGCAGGTTCATTGAATACCATTTTTTTGTCTCTAGACAAACAATACGATTCTATTTTTTTGAGACAATTATTCCAATTGAATTTAAATGGAATAATGCCTTTACCTACATTATTGAATAAGACAATTAAACTTATAAATAAAATGAATATGAATATGAAACAGTTTGATACAACAAATAAATATATTGCAGTAACAACCAATTATAATAATTTAGAAGGATATAATAAGTTTTTGAGCGTTAGTGATATGACCAAATGTTGTATATCTAGTTCTTTTATACCAATGATTACGTTTAAAGATATATTTTATTTTTACAATGGAAAATGTAGTTTGGATGGTGGATTATTTTATAATAGATATAAGAGACAAATTAAAAATCGTAATATTTTATATTTGAATTATAAATTATTCAAAAGATATAATTCATATAATATACCAGGTTATGGTTTGTTTAAAAAACAATGTTCTATTTATGAATTATATTTATTGGGCTATAGTGATTCGGTTAAACATAAATCTATGTTAGATCGTATTCTTCTTCGATGAGTTCGTCTACTACAAAATAATCTTTCAAGTAACCTTCTTTTATGTTTTTGTTATTAGATACTCTTATTGGTCTTTTGGGGTTTATACATAAAAATAGTAATCAATATAATAACTAGAACTTGAGTATCTTATTTTGTATTTATAAGAAATATTATATACTTTACAAAGTTTTCGAAAAAATGCCATACACTTTTTGTAGGTACTTATATCTATATGTTTATAAATAGGTTCAAAATGTTCTATGTATGGGTCCATTAATTTCTTGAATACAAATGATTTATATTTTTCGGAATGAATATAATAGGAATTATTGGACAATAACTCTCCAATAGAAGATAGCCATTCCACAAATAATTCACGCGACATATATTATTTATTTATATATATTATTTATATCATTTGTTAGTAATGCCAACCAAATTTTATGGTCATGACCTTCATAAATGTTATGAATATATTCACATAACAGCTCAATGATTTTAAAATAAACCTGTTCACTTATTTGTGTTTTGGAATATTCATATAAAAAATAGTAAATGTCGAGGATAGAAAAACCTTTGTCGTAATAGTCAAATAGTATTAGATATGCCTCTTTAATGTGGTTCGACTTTATGTGTTGAAAATATTGTTCAAGTTCATTATTCTTTATGAGTGTAATATAATTTGACCCTTTTTCTATCGTCGTTTTTTTTAATAGTTTCATATAATTCATTAGGTTGATCATATAGTCTATATTCAACTGAGTCTGGTTCAATACTTCATCATAATCTTCTATAGTTATCTGTTCTTGAACACATAACGAATGTAATAATTGTTTAGAATGGTAATAATCTAATGGTTTAAAGTCAATAGGTACACATCGTGTATATACACTTTCGTATACCTTTTTCTTACAATCCGAACAAAAAATAAAAAATGTGTATTCATTAATAATATTTTTAAAATATACTTGAATATTTTCTGGTATGTGTTCTAAATTATAAATGACCACAAACTTTTTATAAGGACATTTAGAAAAAAGTATAAGTTCATTGTTAGATGAACTTAAATTTAAGTCACTGAAACAATCAATCTCCATAATGACTTGTTTGTTTGGTTTTGGATAATGTTCATAGTATTCTTTTATAATAAGATTTACAATGTGTTTGGGTACACATCCGGTTAGCAATATATTCATTTTGTCTTGATGAATACATTTATGTATCGTATCTATAATATGGTCTTTATTTTGTAATATCATATATTTCAAATGGGAAGGTGTATAATCTACCATAAAAATATCTTCTCGTTGTATTTAAATATAAATTAAAAAACTACAATATATGAACTATTATGAATTATTAGGAGTGTCCAAAGACTCTACTGAAAATGAACTAAAAAAACAATATAGATCATTGAGTTATAAGTTTCATCCTGATAGAAATCCAAATGGAGGTGAACAAATGCAAAAACTTAACGAAGCATACGATACATTGAAGGATCCAATTAAACGTCAAGCATATGATAATTCATTTTGTAATCCTTTAGATGTATTGTTAGAAAAAATGTTTCGTTCTAAAGAAAAAAAGAATCCCATTGACGAATTGTTTAGAGATGATTTTCAGAAAGATCATTTAGAAGACTTGGATACAAAAATAGAATTGACCTTTAAAGAATCCTATCAAGGTATACAATTTCCTATTAATATCAAACGATACATTCATCACGGAAAAACAAAATGTTATGAAAATGAAAAAATTTATTTAGATATTCCTGCAGGTATTGATGATGGTGAAATATTAAAATTAATAGGCAAAGGAAATTGTAATCACGGACAATATAGTGATTTAAAAATACACATAAAAATATTACCACATGAATATTTTGAACGAAAAGGATTGGACTTGATTTTTCGCAAACATATAAGTTTCCGAGAATCTATTTGTGGGTTTGAATCACATATTATGCATTTGAACAATACTTCTTTAAAGTTACAAAGTAGTCGAGGAAATATTATACAAAATTACGATGAAAAAATTATAAAACAAAAAGGTTTCATTCGAGACAAAGACATAGGTAATTTGATTATTATTTTCAAAGTAAATGTAGACAAAAAACTGAACTCCGAACAATTGAGTTTACTAGAGTCGGTTTTTTAATATGGTTCTTTATAAAAAGAGTATTCATTTTAATTTAATTTATAAAGAACTAAATTCATCCAAAGACGAACCCATCAATACTTCTTTGAATTGTTCGCACGAAACTGATACATTAAAACTGCTGTCTATTCCTTCGGCATCGGTGTCAGTCACTAAACACCCTGAACCATCTTCATTTGTCTCCAGTCCTTCTCTACGCGTCATAAACCAAAAAACAACTACTATTAATAGAAAAAATATAACGTACAAGTAGTTATAAGATATTTTTTTCATAAGTTTAGACCCCCTTTTAACCATTATAATATATTCATATATTAAATATCTGTTCGAATTCCTCTATAAACTGGATGCCGAGGTATACCATTTTTAGTCATTTCCATATATCCAAAGTTGACTTTAGACCCAATAGGTATGTAATGTTCGGAATGTGGATCATTATATTCTTTTCGCATTAAATCATTGAATCCTGTTCCGATATTGAATTTATTACCATTTATTTCGCAAATCAAACTTCCTAATAATCCTTTATATTTATTGGTTCCTGGAACATATCCGACTACAATTGCTTCTGCGTCGTCACTCAATTTCATTTTCAATAATAATTTACTTCGCTTGGTTTCGTATAAAGAATCGGGTTCTCTTAACACAATACCTTCGGCACCATTCAATGTATATTCGGTGTATAATTCGGTCAAATTATCCTTTACAATTGTATAATTGGACATTTGTATGGGACAATCCTTTCCTTGTTTGATATTAATCTCATCTATTATTTTCTTTAATTCGTCTTTGCGTTCTACATAAGGTTTTTTAGAATGTGGTAAATCAAACACCATAAACTTCACGTCTTTCCATTTGGTATCTAAATATTGCTCCGTTATTTTTTTTCCTAATTTCAAATTACTTAATCCTGATACTTCTTGAAAACGTCCACGTCCCATCCAGATTTCACCATCTAAACTTACGCCTGGTGGTAACATATTTATAAACCATTTAGGTACATAATTAAAGACCTTTCCTTTCAAGACCCCGTTTTTTTTCGTAGGTCTAGCCACCAATTCTTTTCCAGTCCAAATACCGCGTAATCCATCATATTTTTCACTTAAATACCAACCATTTGGCGGTTGTAAAAACTTTTTAGATAATTGTTTACTTAAACTTATCATAGTTCCATCTTTATATAACGTATCCGCTAACATAATACCTGTTCCACCATCTTGAAATACAATATAATCTTTTCCGTCTTCACTTGTATCTTCACTATTGAGTGGAAAAACACGTTTGAATTCTTTTGGGCGACTTAGTTCTTCCTTGTATTTCTGGATAGATTCTACTTCCATAGATTCTTCCTTCTCAATGTTTTTTTTTATAGTATCAATATCATAGGTATTTAGAATATAAGATACCATTTGATATTTAGTTATTTTTTGATTAAACTTCAATTTTTTACCATGAATCATTATAATTAATTTTAATAATTCTTCCTTGGTTAATCCATGTAAAATCATTTTTAATTTAGAGTACTCATCAATATATTGTCCTATAGTTTTACTATCGTAGTTTTCTTTTATATAATATATAATTTGATGTTTTGTAGTTGGAATGTCGGACTTTTCCATATGGTCTGAAAGAAACATTTTTATCAATTCATTTTTATCAAATTTATCCAAAATATTTATCCATAGTTCATCCATTTTTTCTATAGATTTTGGCAAAGACTTATATTCTTTTTTTTCGCGAATATCTTTTTCTGTTTCAAACATTGAATTTAAAATAAATTCTTGTATAACTTTATCATTTGTATCCAGTAAGGGTGTTTTATCAAAAGAAAAATTAGGTTTATTTACCATTTTCATTGTTTTATCCAAAATTTGTTCTATACCAACCACATATCCGCGAATAATATCTTTCAAATATTCAGGATCCTTATTTGTTATATGCATTACTTCTTCGATGACCTGTAAAGTACTTTTGGATGGATTATTTAAAATCATTTCCATAACAAATAATGACCACAACGTACAAAACCCATTTCCTTCTATAGACAATCTTTTAATTTGTTCTTCTAATGTTTGAAATCCTTTATAATAAGGACAGATTTCATTTGGTGGAATAAATCTAACTCTACCATTTGTATATGGGTTCAATTTGACTTCAAATAATTCGGTCAATTGTGCGTTTATATTCAGATTGTCTTTTATATCATTTACATATAATTTTCCATGAGGTTCAAATCGTTCAATGATTCGTTCAAATGGTCTATATATAAGTAAATTTTGATGTCCAACAGATTTTTTATCAAACTTTAAATATAAAAATATACAAATAACACTTATATTTCTATCTATGCATTTTTTAAGAGATTTACCAAATTGTTCTAATATATAATCACTATTAAAAATATGAGTATATTTCTTTTTTGTATTTATAGACAATTCAATATGCATTTTTTTTTTATATTTATCTTCAAATATGGGTATACATTCTCCTTTGAATTTATTCAAAACCGCTACATAACCAATACCTAATGTTTTTTTATATCCTATAAAATGAACATCTCCTTTTTCTTTTCCAATCCTAGATAATTCATCCAAATTAGTTTTAATTTTATTTACCACTGGTGCGACATTATATGGAGCATCTATAGGCGATGGTATATCAAAAGTTTTTGAATTTGGAGATAAAGAGGATGGTTGCTTATGTAAGGTGTTTGATTTTTTTAATGTTTTTTTCAATTTGGGTTTTATTCTTTTACGACATCGGAATACTTCATTTCTTTTATATCCTTCTTTACATTTTTTACTAAAACGACAAGTACGCGGATTCAAATCTTTATCTTCGAAACAATACATTATATTATAGAATATTAAAAATAATATTGTTAAAATGTATCATTTATGGGTAAATAAATTTAATATGACTTAAATACAAAGCATCTAGTGTTTTTTTATGTAATGTAATAGACGAATTCAATGGTTTGTCTCTATAATGAAACTTGATAGTTCCATTCGACCTTTTTGATCAGACAATCCAACGTATACTTTTCTATCAAATCGACCTGGACAAGTAAGTGCTTGATCTAAAATATCAGCACAATTGGTTGTAGCAATTACGATGACACCTTCATTCGTAGTAAATCCGTCCATATTGGTTAAATTTTCATTTAATGTTTGTTCACTCTCATCATTTCCACACATTGCGCCATTACTGGAAAGTTGCTTCCCAATAGCATCTATTTCATCAATAAAAATAACACAAGGTTTTTCTTGAATAGCATTTTCAAATATATCTCGCACTCTAGATGAATATACCCCAACAAACATTTCTATAAATTGTGAACCACTTGAATATAATATGTGGTAAAAAAAGGACACAAGTCTAATCACTGTACGTATTATGTACATAAAACTGCTGGTAAACTATACACCCAACCAAAATGTGACGCCAAAGAAGTGGAACGCAAAATAAAATTGAAATACTTATTATTTAATGATATAATTATAATTATGGTACGTAAAAATGTTGAACACCATAGTCATGAACTTATTTTTGCGTTAGTTGTTTGTAATTCTTTATTACAATATAAGGAAGATATTATTAATACTTCATATCACTATTATAAATCTATGTTGTTTGGTTGCGATGAAGACAAATTCAATAAATATAAAAAAGATATTTTTTGTCGTAAGGAAAATGAAGTTGAGCACTATATTACCAATATTAAAAATAATATTCCTATTCATGATATTAAATATGTTTATTTAGAAGGCAAAAAAATTATTACACCTAAATTAAAACAATTAAATCACCATATAGACTTGAAATGTGCGAAAGCTGATGTATACGTTGAGACAAATGATGGAAAGATTATTGGATTTAGTATTAAACAAAATACATTATGCACTAAATCTAATTTCAGTGTTGAAAAAATTATTAGTGAATGTGTTGAAAATAAGATACAATATAAAAAACAAATATCTGATGTTAGGAAACAATTTTTACAATCTAATGGAATTAATGGAACCAATATTAAATCAATGAGACAAAAAGCAAATGAATTATTTTACGATGGTCTTGAAAATACGAATCCTTATTGGAATATATTAAAAAAAAATATTGATATTCATATACTTGATATTAAAAATTGTTTAGTGAAAAACTTATTTCCTATAAATATTCCATATGACCTTTATGAATTTGATGGGGTTCATTTTCAACAATTAAATATTTCACTTGATGATGCTTAATTTTATGAAGAACCTTCTTATTATTATAATTCAAAAGGGTTACGTCGTAATGCTGCCAAATTATTTTATAAATTAGTTATTGGACAAAAAATATTTAGAATTGAAATAAGATTTAAAGGTAATGCATATAGTGGATCACCACAATTTCAAACACATTTATATAATTCCAATACATGACTCATTACATAATAAACTACATCTACGTTTACTGCGTTTCCAAACTGTTTATATGCTATTTTATCATTTTTATGTAATTTAAAACAATCTGGAAACGATTGTAAACGTGCACATTCACGAGGTGTAATATAACGCCGTTCTTTCGCATATATTGGTGTTTGTACTATTGCTACTAATGTCGGAAAATATTTTGATTTTTTCACACGAATTCCGGATTGTCGTAATTGAATAAAATGATTAAATATACTATCATTTTCTTTTTTAGGTCCTGCTTGCCATTCTAATTTTCCATAAATTTCTAATTTCGATAATTTGTCTCTATGCTTTTCCATCCATAAGTCCCATTCATTTTTATATTTTTTATAAATTGGTTTATTATTTTCTATATAATCTTGCTTCCATTTTGGTAATTTATTTAATTCTTCTTTACTATAATTCTTATTAAATTCTTTACATAAAATCGTTGGACTCATTTTTTGTCCGGTTTCAAATACTTTTATCATTTCATCCCAAATATTTAGAATTTCTTCTTGGTCTTCTTTTATTTTGTATTTAGCATCTGTGTTTTCTTGTAAAATATTTATCATTGGTATTTGTGATGGTTTTATGATTATTTCTTTTCTTTTGTCATATATATCATTTCGTATACATACAAATATCACTCTTTCTCGCTGTTGAGGTATACCTAATTGGTGCGGACTTAATATAAATGTATCTACATTATATCCTGCATTATTGATACAAAATATGAGGTGTTTAAATACTTCGCCATTATCTATTTTCATTATATGTTTTACATTTTCTAAAAACATAAAAGAAGGTTGTTTCACTTTTGCTATATCAATGATGTTTTCATATAATTGACCACGTTTGTCTTGAAAACCCTTTTTCTTACCTGAATTTGAAAAACTTTGACACGGAAAACCACCTGTTAAAATATCAAAATCTGGAATATCATTTATGTTTACTTCTTTTATATCTCCATGAGGACGTATACCATAATTTTCTTCATAAATATCTTGACAATTCTTATCTATATCACTGGCAAATACACACGTCCCACCTAATTTTCTCAGTGCTTGATGAAATCCACCTATACCGCAAAATAGATCTATAAATTTTAATGATTTTGATTCTTCTAACTTTTTTATGATTTCTGCTTTCTTTATATTTGATGATACTTTTATATTTATTTCTTTACATTTTTTCATCAGTTCCACCTTTGTTAATTTATCCATATTGAATTATTATTATATATTTTACATCAATTTTTATTTAAATTTGAACTTACTTGGTTAATTCATTGTTGGTCTTTACAATGGTATCAATGTCTATTATTAGAATGTCGACAAATGTATTTTAGTCCCATAAATCCATTTATGAAAAGTGTTTATTTATATGTTTTACAAATGAGGATGGTAATGAAACGAAACAGATCATGTAGTAAAGATCAACCAAATATATAATAAATTCATTAAATAAAGTTGTATTATGTGTTTATATATTATTCTAAAAGTTTTTTTTTATTGTAAAGCATCAGTTTTATTTCTTCTTTAATCATATTCATTGTTTCGTCATTTTCCTTGTTGTTCAAATAGCGTTCAAACTTTTGTCTCAAATCAGGATATTTATGTTGTTCATCGTCTAACCATTCTTCTAATAACATCTCTTTGGTTTCATATAAATTATCTATTTCTGTGACCTTATTTTTAATATTCCAATTGTCATCTTCGTACACCATCAAATATTTGTCTTTCATATTAGAAATATAAATATTCATATTTTCAGGTTTAGATGGGTTGAAATGTATCTTTTCTATCATATCCTTTACACACCCGGTAACTTTTTTTATAGCTCCTATATAATCTTTCTCAGTTAAATGCGATATATCTGTATCTTTATAACATAGTAATTTTATATTATTTTGAATATTATTTGTTGTATTATTGGTAATATGAGTTACTTGTAATTTATCCACCAATTTATCAATTTGTTTTTGTTGCTTTTCCATTTGGTGAGACAATGTTTTTATTTTATCGTCTTTTTGTTGAATTTGTAAATTTAGCAATCGAACCAATTCTTTTAGGTCTTCGTCCTTATTTTTTTCACAATTATACTTGATATGATTATTTACTGATTGTTTATGCTTATAAATTTTTCCACAATATTTACAAATATGTTCGTCAGTCATACTTACTTTTGACTTACTTTTTGGTCCTTTTTGACTTACTTTTAACTTACCGGTCAAATTCTCAGTGTGCTTTTTTGTCTCTAAATGTCGGTCATATTTAGACCTATTTACATTATAGAACTTACAAAGGTCGCAACCATACAGTGTCATTCTTATATATTAAATATATTTTATTTAGGTCATTTTTAACTTTATTCATTTTATTATCATAAATAATAATGAAATCCTGCCTTTTTTTATTTTGTTGTTATGTAATTGTGACCCTTTTAATACTTACTAAAAAAAAGGACTTCGAGGGAGGGAGGGAGCAAAAAAAAAAATTTGGGAAATTTCATTTTGAAAAATGAAATTTTGGGACTTTATTTTTTGTTAAGGATTAAAGAAAAAACCATAGTGTATTAATGTTTCCATGGTTATGTATAGTTTCGTGTGAAGCCTTATTTTTTTCCGGCACCTGGTTTGCATCCAATTTGGTTTGTAAAAGATTACAAACATAAACCTCGACGTATTCAATTAATAGATGCAAATTATGTATTATGAAAAGGCGATGAACAATACCATTTAATACCTGACGTATGTCCACATCAAGGAACATTGTTGAGTTACGGAACTATTGTAGATAATTGTATAAAATGCCCATAAAGATTGTATGGAGAACTATGGATTGTGTATGATTCTAATGAACTTTATGGAAAATATACTGGAGGTTAAAATGTAAACCATCTACTACCTACAATATGATAAAAGGAAATAATAAAACAATTGTTATTTTTTTAATAATGAGAGTACTAAGTTAAACCGAGACAAAATGGTTTTGTGTGCTTCGAGTAATTTTGTGTTAGACCTTATGGTAAAACGAGTAACTATTTATGAAGACGGACACCAACTAAGTAAAATGACTTCTCAATCAGAAAAATACATACACGCTTATAAGTTCAAATTACCATTAGATAGTATATACGACGAATGGTTGAAGTCATTATAAAGAATTCTTATGTTAAAGTTTTTAGTTTGAAAGATTTACGATGATATTCACTATACCCATATTGTTTAATCCCTTCTATATGTTTTTTTGTACCATATCCTTTGTTACTTAAAAGACCATAACGTTCATTCAATATGGGTTTTTCTTTACACAATGTTCGTATATATTCGTCTCGTTCTACTTTTGCCAAAATAGATGCAGCACTAATACATTTGTGTATTGAATCCCCCTTTACAATACATTCAAACGGTATCCATTTATCTTTATAAAAACACGGTTTAAACTTATTTCCATCTACATATATTTTTACATTATCTTCTGTAATACATTGATCCAATACACCATAAATAGATTCTTTCATAGATTTCATAGTTGCATTTATTATATTGTATGTATCAATATAATGTTCGTCTTTATAGCTTATATGATAATATAAAGCATTTTCTTTTATATAATCATATACCGCCTTTATTTTTTTTTCCGATGTAAATTTTTTGCTATCTTTCAACAATGATGTATCAAAATCGTCATGTAATATTACCGCTGCGGTATACACTCTTCCAAACAATGGTCCTCGTCCAGCTTCATCTACACCAATCAACATAAAATAGTTTACAATGACAATCTTAATCAATTTTTTTTTTCTACTTTAAATATAATGAAAAATAAATATATATTATTATTATTATTTGTGGTAGTTATTTTATTTTCTTTATTAGGGTCTTTTAGTGAAGGGTTCGATGATATGCCTGTCCCATTATGTAAAGATAAAGAATGCTCAGGTGATGACTATATATTAAAAAGTCAGGTTGTACCTCCTGTATGTCCAGCCTGTCCTGGATTTCTTGGAACAGACGATAGTGATGAAAAAGGTTCACCCATTGATGATACACCTACCAAAGATAATATTGTATCGGAAAAAGTAATTGAAAAAGAAAAAGAAAAAACAAATAAAAATAAAGAGTCCAGATTCAACTTCAAACAAACCATCGAAGAGACTAAGAATTCAATTCCAAATATGTTTGAAAAAGATATAAATGATAACAATAAAGGTATATTCGGAAGTAGAATGAATCAAAAAGATATAAATGAATACGATAACGAAATTTCCAAATTGAAAGAACTAAAAGGTAATAATGGTAATTGTCCTCCTTGTCCAGCTTGTGAACGATGTCCTGAACCATCATTTGATTGTAAAAAAGTTCCAAATTATAGGTCAACTTCAGTAGGCAACTATTTACCTATGCCAGTTTTAAATGATTTTAGTAGTTTTTCGTAATCTTATTTTTTTACAACTTTTATTCATTTGAAATGTTTTACATTTCATTTTATTAGGAACAATCTTTATAATACATTTTGATTTTTCTCCATAGAGTGATTCGGTACAACCCTTTTCATGTATTGTTATCTTTTTACTACATCTTGCTCTAAAATGTTCGTATCTTTCTCTTACGACATCATAACTTAAATTAGATGTTTTTCCAAGCATCTTATTGATATGCTCGTGTAGCAAATAAATATACTTGGAAAAGGTATATCTTGAGTTCATATGTTTATATGTTAATGGTAGTTCTTTCAGGTTTTTTACAAGATTTATTCTACAATGTTTACAAGGTAATACATATTTCAATTGAATAATAAAATCTCGATAATATTTTTTTTCCTCTTGTGTAGGATTTACCGGATAGTTGAAACTCATTGTATGTAAATAATGCCATAGACCAGGTCCCCATATTGTCGTAAGCATTCCATCTCCACTATTATATTCTTCATTGGTATATATTGTCATTAAATATTAAGAAGAAAAAAATTTATTTTATTTTGAATAAGTTGTTTCATTTGTCCGGATTGATGATTATGATTAAGTTTTAAACGCATTATTTCTCTATAATAATAAGTTTCATTAAATGATTTTACTACTACATATTTATTATCATTATAAAGTTTTACGATCATAATAATATATAAATATTGTATTTATACGTTATTATAAACATAATAAAATAACCTTATATATTAATGTTGTTGTATATTATTTTATCTTTATTGTTTATTGTCTCTACTTATTTATTATATGTATATTATAAAAATAAAAAAAAAATACAAACAAAATTCGTTGAAAATAATGAATATAAAGAAATTAATGAAACTAAAAATGGTGATATTTATTTTTTTCATGTAGATTGGTGTCCATACTCAAAAAAAACTTTAGATAAGTTGAAACCAATTCAGGAAAAATACAAATATTTAACCTTTCATGAAATTGATTGTGAAAAAAATGTAGATATGGCGGATGCTTATAATGTAGTTTCATATCCAACTATCGTTTTATTGTATAAAAATGAAAAATATTATTATGATGCGGATTTAGACGATAACATATTCGATACTTTTATAACAACTATTATGAAGTAAATAAATTATTATTTTATATTGTAAAATAATAATAATAATGGATTTTCCTAGATTGAATATAGAAGAATTGTATGAGACTAAAAAAAAAATAGATTTAAACCGATTAGAAATATATAATAAATTATTATCTAAAATACATAGTAAAATAAAAATAGTTTCTAGACAAAGAGAACAAACTAACTTTTGTAGTTATTTAATGCCTGAAATATTAATAGGATATCCTAATTATAATTTTAGCGAATGTTTGAATTATGTGATCGATAAATTAGAATCCGATAATTTTTTATGTAAATATATTCATCCTAATTTATTAATGATTAGTTGGAACCATTGGGTTCCTTCTTATGTTAGAGAACAAATAAAAAAAAAGACCGGTATTTCAGTAGATTCTTATGGAAATGAATTAAAAGATAAAACAACCACCGTATCATTTAACAAAGAAACAAAGTCACAAAAAATAAATATTTATAGTGACCAATTAATTAAAGATATGATGAAATAAACTAAGAAACACTAAATTGGGGTGTTGGTAATGAAGGTGTCTGTATGGGCGGTTTCTTGATTAATGATTCGTCTTGTGATGTTTCAATCGATGATGAAACTGGTGGATTTTCTACTGGTGGCGGATTTTCTACTGGTGGCGGATTTTCTACTGGTGGCGGATTTTCTACTGGTGGCGGATTTTCTACTGGTGGCGGATTTTCTACTGGCGACGGATTTTCTACTGGTTGCGGATTTTCTACTGGTGGCGGATTTTCTACTGGTGACGGATTTTCTACTGGTGGCGGATTTTCTACTGGTGGCGGATTTTCTACTGGTGGCGGATTTTCTACTGGCGACGGAGTTTCTACTGGTTGCGGATTTTCTACTGATTGCGGATTTTCTACTGGCGACGGAGTTTCTACTGGCGACGGATTTTCTACTGGTTGCGGATTTTCTACTGGTTGCGGATTTTCTACTGGTGGTGATGATGAGTTGAATCCAAATGTGCTCATAATAGTAGATTGTATACTATCTGATATACTTGGGGGTGGTTTCAGTGTATTTGTATCACTAAGAGAAATATCTGTCGTGTTGAGAGAACCATCTATCGTGTTGAGAGAACCATCTATCGTGTTGAGAGAACCATATTTAGTGTTAATATCTGTTGTGACAAAAGAAGGAATACTAGTTGGTATCACAAATGTATTTTTCATATTATTATCGCGTTCCAGATTCAATTCATACATTTGTTCTTCAAATATTTTTTCAAAAATAATTAATGCTTGAACGAAATATTTTTCACAAGTGGTATATAAATGAAGAATTATGTCTCGTGTATCATTTTCTAATTGTATTAATTTATCTAGAGACAATTCGGGGTTTATTTTATATTTTTCACCTTCTGAAATAAATATTTTTTTTAAAATGTATAATAATTTTTCTTTTGTAGTATTTGTATGTTCTTGTATAATATATATTTTATCCAAGTATTTCTTGATGTGTTGATTATTTTTTGATACAATTAAATCTTTTACAAAGTGTTCCTTATCACAATAATCAAATGTTTTAAAATCTAATAATTCAATATCATGAAATGATTTTATTTCTTTGGGTTTATTTTTTTTGCCAGTAAATATCTGATAAAATATGGTTAAATCCTTATTATATTTTTTCTTCATTTTATTACTCATTTTAGTCCATTTTTTTTCGTTGTTATCAAAAATATCAAAATATAATAAATCCATTTCTTTTATACCAATTTCTTCGTTCAATCGTTTGGTGGAATTATTCATAGAGCATAATTTTTCACCAGGATTTATAGTTACTTGTTCACCTTCTATATTTAATTTATTTTTTAATATATTCAATCGTTTTCGACATAAATTAAGTGGATTAGTGATTTGACTAATACGAGGTTTTACATGTTGAGCGATTGATTTGTAGTCACCAAAGTCTTTTAAATAAAATGTTTTATGTTCACCATCTTCATCTTCATAAAAATATTGCGGATCCATTGTAGCTACTACCGCACTATATATCGTTATTATTTTCATATAATATTTCGAAATATTGTGAAGAAATTTATTTTTTATTCTATCATTTTTAGGTATTAAACTAGTGATATCATGTTTGTCTTGTGTGTAAATAGGTTCTTGAACACCATGCTGAATACGTTCATTCAAAAATCCTAATTCTAATTTGGTCAATCGTTTATCCAATATACTACTGGTTAATATAATCATATTATTATAATAATCTTTATCACCTAATCGTATCAAATCTATGGTGTTTTGGGTTAATATATATTTTGTAGCAATATCATCAATTTGTTCAGGCAAATTTGTAATATCTTCGTCTTTTATAATATCTTCTATTACATTTTGTTTAGATGTAGAAATACCCATTATAATAATATTATAAAATAAAATTGAATTAAATACATAACATAATTTTTTGTGTATGAACAAAGATTTATGGAAACACTTTGAAAAAAAAAAGTTGGAACCTATTGAAACCACTCATAAGTCAAATTGTAAATCATGTGATTCGTTGTTGAAAATAACTGAAGAAGGATTTTATTGTTGTGGTAATCCTTTATGTGGAATACTTATCACGGATACGATAGACCACGGTGCCGAATGGCGTTATTATGGTACCGACAATAGTGGTCCAGATATGTCTCGGTGTGGTATGCCTGTTAATAATCTTTTAAAAGAATCTTCATTTGGTTGTAGAATTAATTGCAATGGTAAATCAACTTATGAAATGCGAAAAATAAGACGTTACACTGAATGGCTATCTATGCCTTACAAAGAAAAATCAAAATATGACGATTTTCAAATGATAAATGTATTAGCAAGTAAAGGAGGTATTTCCAAATTGATTATAAATGATGCTATTCGATATTATGATAAAATTTCCAATGAAAAAACATACAGAGGATTAAATCGAGATGGATTATTAGCCGCCTCTATTTACATATCATTTAGTGTAAATGAATACCCCCGAACATCTAAAGAAATTGCGAGTATATTTAATCTAGACAATACAAGTGCTACAAAGGGTTGTAAAAATGCGCTAAGTATTTTAAATGATATCGAAGAATTTTCCGAGGAAAAAACACAACTAAACAATTCTACTCCTAGTTCATTCATTTATAGATATTGTAGTAAATTGGGTATGAATCAAGAACTTACCCAGTTATGTTTATTCATTGCCTCTATTGTAGAATCTAAAGGACTCATTTGTGAAAATACCCCACATTCTATATCTACTGGAATTATTTATTTGGTTTGTCAAAAATGTAATTTGAATGTGAGTAAAAAAAATATTCACGAATTTAGTCAAATCAGTGAAGTGACAATCAATAAATGTTTCAAAAAATTGGAACAATATGAAAGTATGTTTTTACCTGAACAAATTAAAAAAAAATATAATATACTATGATATGGTTGACATAATATTTATTGTTCCATATAGAGATCGTGAACAACATAAATTTTATTTTTTGAGACATATGGAATATGTTTTAGAAGATTATGATTATGAAATCATTTTTGTACATCAAAAAGACAATCGTCCATTCAATCGTGGAGCAATGAAAAACATTGGATTTTTATATGCCAAAGAAAAATATTATAATTATAAGGACATCACCTTTGTATTTCATGATATAGATACATTACCATACAAAAAGAATTTAATTAATTATAATACAGAAAAAAATGTTATAAAACACTTTTATGGATTTACTTTTTGTTTAGGTGGTATTTTTTCTATAAAGGGTGAAGACTTTGAGAAAACAAATGGGTTTCCATCTTTTTGGACATGGGGATTTGAAGATAATACTATCTATCACCGAGCAAAGAAAAACAATATAGAAGTAAATCGCGACCAGTTCTATACCATTGGTAATATGAATATTTTGCATTTTGTAGATGGATTGTCTCGAACCATAAGCAAAGGAAGACCAACCATAAAGAATATAGAAAACGTACGAGATGGATTGGATACATTACAAAATGTAAGTTATGAAAAAAAAGAAAATATATTAGATGTAACCAATTTTGTATGTAGTCTACACATTAGTTCCAACACAGAACAAATATCTATATTAAAAAATAATCAACCTAAAAAAAAACCACATCCATTAGGGAAAATGTTTTTTTAGAAAAAATCACGTATAGTCTTGAAAATAGCTTGATTAGTTGTTTTCTTGGGTTCTTCTTTTTTTTTTATTTGTAAATATTGAATAATACATTCTTCTAGACTATATTTTTTTAACAATTCAATACATTCCTCTTTAGTATAGTTTGTTTGTCGCATTAAAATACTTATATGGTGATCCATTATTATCATTGTGTATATTATTTTTAAATATAAATATTATATAATGATATTGACAAGTTTATGTTCACCAGCACTATTATATTTAATTTTTATTTTGATACATGTGATAACCGAAATGGCAAATTTGAAATACAAAGAGGCAATAGTTAAATTAATTATAGGTTTATTATTTACCTTAATATTACAAGCATTTTGTATGCAAAATATGAAAATAATATCGTGGTTATTGGTTTTTATACCTATTATAGTATATACATATACAACGTTGATTATATTTTTTGTATTCGGTACAAACCCACAAGATAGAGTAAAAAATTATATTGTTAATTGATATAAATAAGTATTGCTTTATAGTATATGGGTGAATTATGGAGCAGTTGGACGTTCTATATTCATCTACAAAATACAAATGATTGGTCGTATGAAAGTTATTATAAACTATTCAAATGCGACCATTTAAATCAAGTCATAAGTTTGAACAACGAACTAGGTTGTGAAATGTTAAAAAAATCTCTTGTTTTTGTCATGAAAGATGATATACAACCTTTATGGGAAGAACCTAAAAATAGAGAAGGTGGTAGTTTTTCGTTTAAAATACATAACAAAGATATCGAGTTTGTTTGGAGACAAATACTATTTCATATAGTAGGAGGTGATTTAGTTGAAAATAAGGAAATATTACACCATTTGAATGGTATTAGTGTGTCTCCCAAAAAAACGTTTTGTATTTTAAAAATATGGATGAAAGATTGTACGTATAAAAATACCGATATTTTTATACCTATAAAGGGAGTAGATTATAAGGGATGTTTATTCAAAAAACACGAATATTAAATATAACCTATTATTATGTTCTGGAATCAATATGTTTCGATTAATACTTTTTTTATTTTGAATATTTACATTATGGTTTATTAAAATGAATAATACTTATTCAGACTATAAAATATATTTATTTAAAAATAATTTACTCACATTTTATGGTATATTTGCATCTATATTTGTGGTCTATAATATGCAAACTACTTATATTCATACAAAGATTACATCACAAGGGTTTTTATCGTGGAATTGGACCCAACATACACTATTATCTGTTTCCTTTTATTTATTCTTTTTATTTTTTTCTTTGTTATACAATCAATATTACATATCCTTAATATTCTTATTTATTTTTTTGCATTGATTCATTATATTGGTAAAGGGTATGGATCACTTTGGTGTTTGTTTGTCAATTCTATGTTTATATATTTTTTGATAGAACTATTGGTGATTCAACCAGGTATTGGAGACAACCCCAGTTTAATTTCACCAAGAGAAGCTACATTATATTTGATAATCAATGGCAAGTCATTGTCCAAATAGATTTCTATTTGATTACATAAATTCGTACACTTGATAAAATAATTCAAATTTTTCAATGAATAAAAACCTTGTATAATTTTATCGGTTTTTTGTATCATACCCATTTCCTCCGATTCTGTGCGTATAATTTCTGCACTTGCAAATGTACCCACACACTTGAAAATAAGTTGATTGTTGATAGATTTTATTTCTAATTTTTCAGAAATGGCGTTCAAGTCTCGAATAATTTTTTGAAAATCAGAAGAAGGTAAGTTAATGATAGATGAAAATTTAACATCAGGAATATCTAAATCTTCATTGTCAGGTTCAATTAGTTTTAGTTTTTGGATTTTACATTGTTCTTTGTTTTTATTTTCAAATTTTAGAGTCAAATTTTCAACAATACCGCTATTATAATCTTCTTCTTCAATATATATGCTTAGTGTTTCATCGTTATCAATTGTATTGATTAATTTGAATAAATGAGCCATATTGACACCAATTA
>Ga0222716_10000830_pt1 | contig 26337 bp, 19 predicted proteins | sample C33_13DmetaG_FD_165044 | JGI IMG/M metagenome (GOLD analysis project Ga0222716, IMG submission 165044) | Estuarine water microbial communities from San Francisco Bay, California, United States - C33_13D | ecosystem: Environmental > Aquatic > Marine > Unclassified | place: USA: California... | reverse complement strand
TTAACGCCCACTGTGTTAATAGAAGTTAATGTTGTACTCAACAATGTTGATCCAGAACTGTTCTTAACTGTGAATGCAGTACCACCCGCAAGACCTGTGTCTAACAGAGCATTGTTTCTACCTTCAAGATATATTCGACCATTATCAGAATCATAATCAAGAACAAGTGCAGTTCCCGCACCAGCAATTTGTACGCTGTCTTGATTGCTCGGAGAAAGATTGTTAATCCCTAACTGAACAGTAGAGGGTGTGAAGTTTATGATTCGTGTATTACGATCATTTTCGAGTAATGATAACCCACCCGCATCGCTATCATACAACCAAGCATCGTTACTTGACAAGAAAGACATATAGAATGCTTTGTTCAGCAATGTTGCGGGACCATCTGCTCCCGCATCAACAATATCTTTAAGTTCGATTCGATCTTTTTCTTCGAAGTAGTGAATGTTACCACCTCGTTCGGGATCTGGTCCAACTTCGATTTCTACACGATTAACACCCCTGTTGTAACGATCTAAATTGCCAGTAATATTAGTTAGCGATTGTTTACGTCTTGAAAGACCTACTTCTGTATTGGGTCTTACCGCACCATATTGAATATTGTCGAACAACCTTTCAAGATCTAACTCGGTCACACCGTTTCGTATAGGCACTCGAAGAATTTCTGGTCCGTGACCAATGTGATTCGCTTTGGCGTTGTATACAGAACGAATGCCATCAACCGAAGTAAACGCATCGCCGTCTCGTTCTATTGTGCTATAACTGGGATTTTCCCATTTTTCTCCTCGAAGAATGCACTTCAAGAATACTCGAAGTTCGCCATCAGGAAAAGACCCATCTTGGTTAAAACAATTAAGACGAATAGTTTCAGGTGCATATAACGAATGATTGAACTGTCCAGCGGCAGGAGAACCAGCAGGATATACACTGATAGGGCGCATTGAGGTTAAGTAATAAGCACCCTGCGTATATGGAACACCCGCAGTAGTTACTTTATTATCGAACACGAACGTTTCGTCGAGAGATCCTGGTTTTCCCAATTCTTGAACAGGGTCAGTTTGAGCATCAGTCCAAACACCAGCACCCAGTGCATAAAGATAGTCAGCAGTATCTTCGGTTGGAGCAGACAATCTCTTGGTTGCCCAACAGACAGGTCTTGCGCTTAATCCGATAGCATTTGTTAGCCATCCAACGTCAGTTCGATTACTCATATCCATTTCGTGACAGATAATTCGTTCACCGTTGATGATAATACCCCAACGAATAGAACCTCCCGCCAAAATTTGATAATCGTAGAAATATTGGTTTGCCGTTGTGACATCAAGTGTCACACCTGATCTATTACCATTGCCACCAGCACCATCCAGACGATCTCCGTTCCAATTTGCCTGTGGTATGATTGTTTCGCCTTGAACACCGTCAAAGGTTCTACGGTGTACGACAGAAAGACCTGACCCAGTAAGACGGAACATAAATCCATCGGTTGCATCAAATGGTCCCCAGTTTCTCACACAGGTTGCTTTACCACTATCAGGAATCATAGTACCCATAATAACGAAGACGCCAGAACCATATGATAATGGGTGATAGAGATGCGAAGTGTTTGTTGCAAGGTCTCCAGAAGCGCCATTGCCAAGATTGCCTTCTAAACCAAGACGTATCCATTTCTTACCTGAATCCCAAACTGTTGTGCCAGAACCTAAAAGAGAGTTAGCAAATTGATCAGGCATTGCGCTAACATCAAAATTGTATCTGGCAAGAACTTTAGAGTTAGCAATACGCAACTGTCCATAAGCAGCAAGTTCTGGTTGTCCTTCCGAAAACCTAATGTTTGCCGCACCGAAACGATCAATTTCTAATCCATACTCTGGATTGTCGTATCCCATAATGTGTGTTGTAGGAACATAAACATCGTATGCAGTTCCTACTTTACAGATGGGATCACCGTTATAAGAAATTACTGCAAGCGCTTCGGGTACTGCATTTTGAAATTTAGCAGATGAGTTGTAGTGAACCGCAAGAATACCTGTACCATCACCTTTATCATAAACACCGTGAACGTGAACATCACCACCTAAAAATCCAGCAATGTCATATCGTTTACCAATATTCCAAACGTGATTTGTTTTCCCACCTTGTGCATCTGATTTTTGAACAAATTCGATCTCGGCAGTATGCACCATGTACAACCGATCACCCGTACTCTCCGGTGGTATCCTAGTATATCTCTTTTCGCCTGCCATTTATTACTCCGAATTCCTTGCGTTATTAATCTCTATTTATAAGTTTTTTTTATGCTGGATTGCTGTAGTTTCTGTCACCGACCTGAGTCAATGGTATATTACCCGTTTCAGCAACAATGTTTAATGTTAAAACGGGATCTGACCCAGTTCTAAATGCCAAGACATCTAGTACGTTACCAACGGGCGTTCCAAATTGGAATCTGGCGTCTACTTTTTCTACTGTGACTGTTTTAGAATTTGCACCAGTAATTGCAGTTCCAAACGCAGAAGTAAACCCAGAGGAAAGTGTTTTTGTGATTATCGAAGTAGTAGTCGGTGCTGTTGGGTCTGCATCAACCTCAAACTCATCAAACAATTGTAATGATGGGTTGGTATCATCATCTCGAACTACGATTCGTATCTTGTCACCATCGGCTAATGCTCTAGGATTAGTTGCGTTTGTGTCCTGTAACACGCCAGGGAAATTACTAAACACAGCAGAACCTACTGCATCAATCGTAACGAATGTACCACCAGTATTGATTTGATAATAGTTTGTATTGTCTCCAACAAATGTGTCTGCACTTATTCTCTCAGTTGACGAAACAGTTGTCACACTCGGGGCGGGTAATGAAGTTGCAGAATATGGTGATGGGTTATCAAGTACACTAATTTCTGTATTACCCAACAAACGAGTCAACGAAACTGTAGCCGATTGAACAATAGAAACCGTCCCCGCACCAAGATTTTGAATAGACGGAATAGAAGAATTGTTAATAACGTTAATGGTTAATGTTTGGCTTGTTGCTACGTTAACTTCTATTGCTGCACTATCTGTTCCTGTTGTGCCGACAAAATCACCAGTAGTTCCCGCAGTATAATCTGTCAGAGTATTACCTGAAAAATTAATTGTTTTGGTTTGGGCAACGTCTCCTAGACGTATCGCATGATTTGACTTATTGGGTGTTGCTATAAAACTACAACCAGTAATTAAACTTATATCGTTTCCTGAATCACTAACGTGTAATGCGTGAGCAGAATCATGAGTCGCTTCGAAATCACAATTAGTGAACGTCGCTCCGTTCTGTCTGACAACATCTGTTCTTCGAAATGTTACATCCGTGTTAGTAGAATTAGAACCAAAATTGAAAAACCCCATATCAGTAAATGAACAACCTTTTAAGTTTGTAGTTGCGTCATCATTAACAATTAAATTACCTCTCGACGAATCTATTGTACTACCATATGCAACCCCTTTACTCACTACAACATTTTCCCATATGATATTCGAGCTTGCGTTATTAACTTCAATAAGATTAAATTCGGGATAACAATATCGAGTATCATCAATCAATATACTCTGATTCGAATCTTGAAATAAAAGAGATGCCCCAGTTGTTCCTAGTTCTAGTTTCCCTTTGTAAAGATATCCTGCCGCAGTTTCTTGAAATATTCCCCAACGATTGGCTTCTAAATCGTTTTGTGCCGCCATATCGTCAAAGGTACCAGCTGGAGAACCACCCGTAAATATTATAGATGCTCTTCCCCAACGAACTGCATCTACCGCATGTCCCTGACCACGGTTCAAACCAATTCTAGGATTAGGTGTTGCAGTTAGTGCAGTATATGTTCCTGCGGTAGGTGTGCCCTCTTGAATTGCTGCTTTGGTCGCACCTGTTGAAGGGTCAATAGCAATATTAATCCAACCGCCATATGGATACGTACCGTAATCTCTTCCACCTACTGCCCAATGATAAGAATTACCATCACCAGAACCTACACCTAAAAAATATCCAGACTCAGTGCCAGGCGCGTTCAGACCTGGAAACGCTTGACCAAGACCTTGGGTTGCATTAAATTCGTTAAGTGCGTTGGGAAAAAGAAAGTACCACCAAAGGAGAAAAACGTCTGTCCCATCTGTGAAACCAGCGGGGTCAGTAACCGCTTGATACATTGCTCCACACGCACCAGATTTGTTCGCCCGAAGCGCTTGGGAACTACAATCGTTTCCTTGCAGGTATGCTTCTGCATCAACAATTGGCGTCGACCCACCAGCGTCTCGGGCTGGTTCGCCCCAAGCACCATCGGTATAGATATCATTTAAGTCTGTGGTGGGTGTGTTAGCCATTGTTCATCTTTACCAATTTTAGAAACTTTTTGAGAAGATTAAATTTTTCCACACCATCACGGGGATATAACATAGGTTGTAATGTGTCGTGTTTTCTTAAAACTACACTATATCCTTGTTGATTAAAAACCTTTATTTGATTCATACCGTGTTCACTTATTGTGACTTCTGCTCTCACTGTTCCTATGAACATTTCCTCGTCAATTTTTTCAAAAATAATTCCACACTTATCTGGTCTCATAAACAGAGGTGCATTTTCGTGTTGTGCATAAGAACATAAGAAGTCGCGACAAATCTTAGGCCGCTCCTTATGAACTTTACAACCCACATTTTTCTCGCAATAACCGCACATTTCTCCTGCTGGAGAATCTATGACAATTGTTTCAATAATATTACCTTGTGTCGCTTTTAATGATTTTACTTCAAGTAATTCGCAACACTCAGTGCATTCACCACATCCCATAATATACTCAATCGTTTAAATGACTTTCTACTTTTCCAACAAGTCCTTCGTCCATTTCTTTTTTAAATGCAAGTACGTCTTCTAATAGAAAAAACCATTGAGGTTCTTTGGTTTCCACGTTTTCATTAAATGTTATTGTACCATCCTCGTTATACATTATCTCTTCATCTTGTGCCAAAGATATGGGAAGTCGTTTCTCGTTGTTAGCAATATAAAGAACTTCATCAATACTTCGATTAAGTATACCACATGTTTGGTCTAAGGATATTTTCATAATATGTTCTCCAATAAAGGGGGCACCCGAAGGTGCCCATTATTCACTTATTTATACTGGGTTACTGTAGTTCCTTTCTACCGCAGAAATTACAGATACAGGGTTATTGTCAACTTTTTGCACTGTGGCTCTCTGTTCCACCCATTGTCCAGATGCAAGACCGAGTGCTCTTATGTTAATCGCAATGTCAGCACCCGATACCCTATCCTTCTGAGTGTTACCATCGTATGCGTATGAGAACACAAGTTCGTCACTAGCATTAACAGTTCTTTCATTCCCTTGATACAGAGGAGGAGTAGCAAGAAGTGATACAACCCCACCAGTGTTTTCAGTGGTGGTGCCAGCAGAGTCGACTAACAAAGCTGATGGACTGTTAATGGGATGAGTACGAATTGTACCACCAGTAATTGTTTCATCTACTAATGTGGGAGTATCATCAAGCGTAATGACAGAAAATAAGTTGTCAGTATATCTTTGAGTTACACCAAAAATTACATTATTATCAGCATTTGTAGCACCAGTTAGTTTGAAGTAAGCGTCGGCAGGAGTTGCAGTGGACACAAGACCTTCACTATTGGTTGGTGACAACGGAGTAGTAGAGAAACCACTAAGGGTTATTGTAGCACTATCAAAAGAAGAACTTCCAAACACACTAGCAGCACCGGCACCCGAAATGTCTACCGAGGTTCCTGTATATTCCCGTGTGTAATCGTAATATACTGAAGCTTTAGCTTGATCACTATCTGCAAGAATATCTGATGAGAATGTAACAGTAACCGTTGAAGAGAACGGAAATGATTGCAGTACATTATTGTTTGTGTCACGTAATTGAGTGTTGTTGATGTCAGCGGGACGAATATTTGTAACCGCAACACCAGTTTTCGTACCACTTTGATCAAGGTTAGTTGCAAGTTTCGTGGTCAAAGTAGGTCCAACAAACGCCAATAGTTCGTCAGCAAGTTTACCGTTCTTAACAGTACCAGCGGCAAATTCTATGTCTGAATCTTGACGTAGGTTATACTGTACCCATGAGTACAATTCGGAGTTAGACAACTGAGTAACAGTTGGCGAAGTCGCGTCGATCTTAACACCAAAGTTGAACGGTCCACTCAGAAGATCCTGTGTGTAACCAAATGTATTAGATAGTTCGTCTGCCGCGAGATAATCAATTGTAGGACCGTCACCTTGTAAAGAATATTTCTGTCCAACAGCATCAGCAGCGGCTATGACAGCGTCAGTGACACTAGCACCATCCCTATCTTTAATGTTCAAATCTTCCCCTTCTACCAACGGAAATCTTTGTGTATTAAAAGGAAGGGTTGTACCGCCAATGATACCAATATCAGTTGTATCTGTTTGGTCGAAAGTCCAAGCAACAGTGTTTTGTACTCCAGTATAAGGTTGTGAACGAATAAACAATCTTAAAACACGGGTTCGATAATCGAAATCAGGAGATCCGTCGCCGTTTAAATCACGATAAGTCTCAATGGCCTGATTAGCTTCACCGGAGTAGGTGTAATCAGTAGGACCAGCAACAGAAGCACCTGTGGTGGCGTTAAAGAAACCATAGTAAACTTTGTGTTGGTTAACAGATCCGGCATCACCTTCAGTCGGAGTACCTTGGATGTTACCAAGAGAGATAGTACCAATGTATTCACGCAATTGAGTAGTGTTATCTACATCGAATTCTCTCCAACCCCCAGTACGGATAAACGAACGAGTGGTGTCATCTATAGGAGACCAACCAAACCGCCATTCGAACTGTTCTGGTGTAATTGCGATAAGTGGAAAAGGATAGGCTATTAAGTTTTTTGCTTTAGGGTCATTCTTCCACTGTTCTTTCAAAAAAGAATACAACGCTTGGTGCGTGACACCATCGTTAGATAGTTCTGGTCCTTTGTTGGGATTACCTGACGCTACATTATTCCGAATCTGAATAGTTCGCGTGGCTGTGTTGATAAAAATGTTTTGTGCGGAATCAACGGCCGCATCTATCAAATTGTCTGGATCTGTAATCAGCGCCATTTTGTTATTACTCCTATTGTGTGATTAAAATAACAAAGATGTTCAAATATATTATTATATTATGTGTTATTTATAATTATGAGTATGTGAAACTTAGACGATCATTCCATATTTTAGAAAAATCTGCTGTGCCGTCGGCCCATAATATCTCATAATCATCGCCAGCTTGTTGATCTACTCTTTTGATTCTCCATTTAGCCAAAGAAGGATCTGTCCCAGGCAAAGATTCACCTATGTAGATATAATTCCCGGCGGTATCGATTAATCTGTTATATTGTACTTCCAAATCTGCTTTTATCCTGTCTATGATTTGTAGAAAACTTTCCACCACAAATTTTTTCTTGAGTGGGTCGTATATTAAAATACTGTCTCCCTGCACTGTAGATAATTTGGTTGCTTCTACATCTGCATTGTCCAACAGTTTGTATGAACCACCACCACCAAGGGTCGAAAGTGATTTTTGCACATTAGCAAGGGTACGTTCAACATTTTTATTTACTATGGCTGAATTTTCTGTAAGTCTTTCGTTAAATTGTTCTAAGGCGTTTTCGAACCTATCTTTATAATCTGGTCCTGCTTCACCTTGTATTCCTTGTGGCCCTTGTTCGCCACGCTCTCCCTGTTCGCCCTTTTCTCCACGAACTCCAGAATCTCCTTTGTCTCCTTTGTCTCCTTTGTCACCCTTAGATCCCTGTGGGCCCATGTCTCCCTTGGTTCCGTCAATGCCGCGATCACCTTTTTCACCCCTGTTACCAGTTGCTCCAGTGTCTCCTTTGGGTCCTTGATCTCCTTGATCACCCTTTAATCCTTGTATTCCTTGCGGCCCTTGTTCTCCACGATCTCCGCGTTCTCCATCCTTGCCAGCAATTCCAGCAACACCTTGAAGTCCTTGTTCACCTTGTTCACCGCGTTCTCCCTTCTCGCCAACAGGTCCTGGTGCTCCATCAACGCCGTCGGCACCAAGTTCGCCGCGTTCGCCTTTATCGCCTCGATCACCTTTGACCCCTTTATCACCTTTTGCTCCTTGTTTGCCATCACGACCTGACGGACCTTGAATAGTTTGCACTTCTTCGAGAACATCAAATATTTTGTTCTCAAGTTTTTCAATTTCCTTCTGCGTATGAACAACAGCAAAAGCAGTAGAAATTTTATCAATCTTGTTCATTAATTCTTGCCATATACCTTGTCAATTCTTCAGTAAGTTCGTCTTCGTGTGTAGGTATATATTTTTCTTGTTTAGGTTCTTCTTCCGCTTCGGGTTCCGCTTCGGGTTTTTCTTTCGGTTCCGGAGTTTCTTCACTCCCCATTCTATCCAAATCTACTTCGCCCGAGTCGCCCGAGTCACTTTCATTATCAATCTGTTTCTGCATTTCTTCCATATCATCTTCTGACAAACGAAGAACATTTTTCCATATCCATTCTTTGCTGAGATAGTTACCAACAAACCCAGACGCTTCATTAAGAAGTCCGAAACGTTCTCTCATAATTTCGGTTTCTTTAAGTTCTGTGAAATAATTATCTTTCACAAAATCAACTATAATGTTATTACGCCATTCTTCCCAATCTTGTTCTGTAATAATACCTTTCAACAGAAGTTGTTTGCGAAGCATACCCAAGAATACTTGAGAAAACTTTCTTCGTAAACGGTCTATAAATTTTTGTAGTTTAATCTCATCTCTTGAGATTTCAGTAGAACGTCCCAACGAAAATTGGGCTTCTTGTTCCAATCGATTGACAGGAACATTTAATGCACGATATAATCTCTTTTGGAAATAAATGATATCGTCAATTTGCCCAAGGTTATCACCGCCAGGCAAAGTAGAGATTTCTGTTCCTCGACCACCTTCTCGACGGGGTAACCAAAAGTCTTCCAACATTGACATATGTTTACGGTCATCTTTCAATTCGCCCGTATTTGCATCATAAACCAACTTGTTACGATACTTAGCCATAATGTCTTTCATATACTGTTCAGACTTACCACGGGGTAAGTTACCTACATCGATGTAAAAGATTCGACGTTCAGGCGCACGAGCAAGACGATAGATGACCAACGAGTCTTCCATCATACGCAACTGATTGATAGGTTTTAACGCTTTGTGTAAGTGTGAAACAACTTTCTTTTTTGTCTCATCCAATAGACCAGAAGTAACATAACTGATAGAATCAGTAGAAAGTTTTACTGCTGAATTTTGTTGGCCGGGTTTTTCTTCGTAAATATAAAATTCATCGACGTTCTCAACGATTTTTGCACCTGTTGCAGGGTCCTTTTTATATTTTACATTCTTGACTTTACGAATCTTGGATGCGTCAATGTGTCTAATTTCTTGAATACCAGCTTTAAGATTTGATTCGTTCACTAGTAAGTGATGATAGATTCTTCCATCAACATACCATGAACGAAAAATATCGTGTCCATTATCGTTGAATTTCAACATAGATACGATGTTTTCGAATTCTTCTTGAATTTGATCTTTGATTTTATCGGGGGCGTCTACATCTTCTAGTGATAGTTCGAGGTTAGATGTTAGTTCTGAAGCAGTGATAGATTCGTTGACAATTTCTTCAATTGCCATATCTACTTCAGGATGTGTCGCAACACCACGATATCTAAGAATAAGTTGGTGATTATCTTTAGAGTTATCACCTTCCATATTAATATACTGACCATAGTGGCCAGCAGCGGCAGTCACATATCCTGCACCGTCATCGTCGGTAGGAGGAACAATAGATTCGAGGCTTTTCTTTTTCTTGTCTCCAGATCTACGTAATTCAAAACCAAATAATTTAAAGATGCTATCGTCTGCCATATTTTTCTTTCCGAATTAAAATAAAAGGGACTCTCGAAAGAGTCCCGATTATTTAGTAGAGATTTAAGATGTTGTATTTGATTCCCAGTATTGTACTTGGAATTCAACTGTAAATCTTTCGATCTCGTTTTCTGATGTGTAAGTAAGATCAATCGGTGCCACATTAGTGGGGAAACATCCACGGAAGTTATAACGCTTAAGCGTAGTTCCGTCTTTGTCCAATTGGTCTACAAACAAGTCGGCTTGATAATCAATAGGATTAGTCAACCCAGTGTTTGCTGAGTGTGCGTTCATGCCGTTCATCCAACGTTCCATTGAATCTCGTATTCTGAAATCGGTATCGTTGATTATTGTTACTGTCCAGGGTTCGAAAGTCCTGTCGCCAGCGATTTTTAACTGACGCCCACGGAATGGTACCGTAATAAGACCTACAACAGAGCCTGGTAACTGTGCGGCTTCACACAAGAAAGTTGTCAATTCAACGTCCCCTCCTGCATATGCCGGAAAGTTGACAGTTGCTTGGAACAGATTCGGCCTAGCACCACCACCTCTCAATTTTGACTTAAAGTCATCGACTCCTAAAATTGCCATTTATATTCTCCTTAAAATGGTTGTGCTTAAACCGTACCAACTATTTCACTAAATTCAACCCCAGTGCGAACAGCAACAAAGTTGAGAGTGATAAAGTTGATAGAACGAGCAGGTTTGACGAACACTGAACAAATAAACTCGTTACGGTCAATTACTGCAGCAGTATTGTTTGTTTCATCACAAACCACACGGAAGTCAGTAATACCTCGTCGACCCTGAATTTCTCTCAGGAACGGTTCTACGATATTAACAAACTCTGCACGTGTGAATTCGTCGTTGAATTCAAACATAACATTTCTTGCAGCGCGTTCGATTGATCTCTCGATAGCGAGGAACAATCTTCGGACATTAATTCGATCAAATGCCGACGGACGGTTTTCTTTGGTCTTATCACCAAAAAGAATTACACCTTGTCCAGGCAGATTTACAATCGGATTAATTCCGGCTTTGTACAATATATCTCTTTGTGACTTATTAGCTGAATAAGCCAAGGAAGTGACCCCGAAATATTGACCCCTTCTTTGACCAGCGGGTGAGAACCAAGGTGCAGCAACAGCATCAGTTGCGGCCATAAGACCGGCAGTTGCAGAAGCAGCAGGGATAAACACATACTGATCGTTATACTTATCGTATACCTTTAAATAATTGTTGTCAACTATTAGATACGACGAAGCGCCGCAAGCGTTAACACCAGCAACGGTATCTGTTACCGCAGTCCCAGCAGTTAAACCAATAACATCAGACCTTGCGGGTGACGTTACTACAACACAATCTTTACGTAATGAACCAGCAGTAGCCACAAGATCCACCACTACAGCGGTTTGGTCAGCAGTAGCAGTCATACCGGGTGCGATTAAGAAATCTACCTGAATGTTTTCTTTGCTTTCAAACTCGTCAAAACCTAGAGCGATCTGTGTAGGACCAATTGCAGAACCATTAGAACCAGCACTTAAAGTGAATGTTTTTATGGTCGCGGTGGTTGGTTCGAAATCGGTATTTGCAGCAGCAGAACTAATATTATAGTCTTCAGCTGCGGAGCCGCCAACCTTGTTGACATCGATCATCCAGATATAACTAGATCGATTGTTGATTACATCGAGAAGATGGTTTCCGCTTCCGTCAGAAGTTTTTCCGTCCTTAGCAAAAGATAAGAACGGGAAAGTTTCGAGTACTGCACCAGGCGTACCTGATAACAATCCGTCTTCGTCAACTACAACTGCGTGGACTTCGTCATCTGCACCATTTACTGAAGACGCATAAGCAGACGTTCCAGGCGCAGCATCAAAATAACTTTTGTAAGTCCATCCATCGAATAATGTAGTATCGTTGCTCTTTGCGGGACAAAGTTCTACACGAACACTACTTCCTGCAACACCGGGATATTTAGCAATAACTGTATGTTCAGCGGTGTTCAAAGTTGATCTTTGCAGATCGAAGTCATCTGCGTTTTTAATCAATGGTGTAACAGCACCAACACCGTCAGAATCATATGCGTTAACGCCTGCGTTAGTTACACGCGATACATATAGACTGGTTGAGTATTTTAAAAAGTTTGCAGTAGACAAAAAGTCTATAGCATTACTTGTACTTGGAGATCCGAAAGTAGAAATTAACGTAGACTCATTATCAATGAGTGTTGGTTGTTCTACTGGACCCCAAGAAAAGTCTCCTACATAAGCACCTGTTGAAGTCGTGACTGAAGGGACAACACCCGTTAAGTCAATTTCTTTAACAGTAATGCTTGGAGACGCTGATGGGGTAAAAAGAGCCATAATCGTTTCCTTTTTTTATTAGCTAATAATAAGATTTACATAATACGAATGTTCAATCTATTTATTTATGTAATTACACATTTTGGGATGATTTAGAACAATAATTGCCAGTTTCTTTTTTCCATTTCTTCTTGTTGTTCTATTAAATCGATAGCATCACTGCCGTCATCTATAAAACCGAAAGGAACCATATCATCTTCAATTTCTTTCATCTTTTGTTCAAACATCATTTGTTTAAGATTGATATCAGTCATATCTGAAAAAAACTGTGTGGTAACAAAATAACCGAACATAACTAAATTCATCATTAAATCGTCGTGATTACCATCACTCGCTTGATAAGACATACCCTTTGCAACGAAGGTGGATATCTCTAATATTGTATTTTCATCGTGGATAGTGAGTTTGTTTTCTTCGAGGATATCTTTGATTGCTGAACAACCAAGACGTTTTGTTTTACGAGTAATTTCAACCCCAACCGAATTAGATTTTACTACTGATTCAAGGTGTAGATTTTCATACTCAAGGTCGTAATACAAACCATTGCCCACGACTGTACCTTGGTCATTTGATTCAATTACAACATAAGCGTTGTTATAAACGGTTGCATACTTATATATAATATTAGGGAAGAGTATTGGAGAGATAGTATTGTTCCGATACACAGCCACTTGTTCGAATGGGCGTGTCGTAATGTCAATAACAGTGAACGTAGAATAGTCCTGACCTCTTCCTTTCGAGACATCAACGGTCATGATGTACTCGTGACTCGGCCGAGTTTCAGAATAGACGGACAATAGACCGCCCTCTAAGACCCGCTGGGGTCCTCTTGTTCGCAATGACAAGAGGGTCTCAGCGTTTATTAGGGTATCACCTGTTCCAAAGAAAGTGTTGCCGAATTCTTGATCAAATTGGAGAGAGCTTGTATTTGCAACGGTTAGTGCTTTCCACTTTTCGTCTCTGCCCGGAACATCCCACCAATCTACACGAAAACTTTTGAACTCGTTAGTTCCTTGTTCTGCCCCTTCCCACAGCTTGTGGAAGATGTTACCTATACCGTTGGCGGTTGAGGTGATGATGACTTTGGTGTCTTTTCCTGCGGATACAACAGGATAGGTGGAAGTATAGAATTCAGATGCTCGCTCAACAAAAGCAAACTCATCGAGATAGAGCAAATTAACAGACATACCGCGAATAGAAGACCCGCTAGTGGCAGCAGCAATAATCCTACTATTATTAGAAAACTCGATAGAACCTTTGTTGAGAGTTTTACAGCCAGGTTGTAAAAAGAAAGGAAGATTCTCAAGCATAAGTGTAACGCGACTGAGCATCTCTCTTGAAGTGGCCCCTTTGTTAGCGAGTACTGCGATTGTTTTTTCTGGGTTGAAGATTGCGTACCAGAGAAGATAGGCGACAGACGAAATTGATTTGCCAGATTGTCGGCAAGCAAGTATAATACTAAAACGATTACTGTTAAAGTGTTGGAACATGCGTTCTTGATAGGGGTAAAGATCAAAAGGAATGAGACCCCGATCCAACGAAATAATTTTGACATATTTTTCCGCAAAATATGCGGGACTTTCCATACACTTTTTATATTCAAGAACCTCATCTTTTGACCACTCTTGTACGATACCATCACGTTTTATATTTACATTACCTAAGTAAGTATCGGTTACATTATTCATTCTCAACACGTTTTGCATCAATCACCTTTTCTTCATTCTGTAATAATCGTTGTAAGTCAGTTGTGCTTCCTAAAAACACATTGTTGTTTGTAATTTGTTGTTGTTCCGGTTTATCTTCTTTCATTACATCTTTATGTTTTTTATTTAAATCCATAAGTTTATCTGTAACGTCAGCAATGTTTTTTATCATACCGGATAGAACTTCAAAGGCTCGTGGATGTTCCGATTCTCTTGCTACCTGTATCATTAACTCAAGTGATTCTTTACCACCATCAATAAGTTCGAGGTAAGTATCACGCGAGGTATTATAATCATCATTTATATTTTTATCATCTTTCATTATACACTATCCAATGCTGAGAAGTAATCATAATTAAATCCAAAATCACTATCCGGACTCACATTAAGAGGGTTGGGAGTCGTTCTAATTGTTTCGAGTAATGTGTCACTATCACCTGTAGGTCCAGTTCCTTGCTGGTAAATTTGACCATCGACCTGACGAATAATAGGTCCAGTAGAAATAGGTCCATAAAAACTAACCTTCATTGAAAAATCCATTGTGTAAATAATGGTTCTTCTTGCTTCTAATGGTCCTTCATAATCGTCCTGAAAGTTTAACCCCTGTAATACAATAGGCACATCATCAATAATAGCTGATAAATCGGCAAGAGGTTTTACACTAACAGTATATTGTGGATTGAAAAACGGAATAACCTGTTCTACTACCTGTAGTGCATCGTCTTGTGATTTCGCATATACATTCATTTGGAAATTAATATTATAAGGAACCGAAGTATATAAACGTGTTCTATTCGAATTTGAACTGCCCGATACAAGCGGTTGTATTCTTGAGTTTGTCTTGGGTAATTGTCTTGTTAAATCATATTCCATCGACACAATTTCAAATGACATACGAGGCAACTTAATTGCAATCTGTCTTTCCGCATCTTCTCCGTTATTCATTTGGGTTATACGCTCAACAAAGTTTCTTTTCGGAGCATAACTCAGAGGAACTTTTACCTGACTGATAACTTCGCCTGATGAATTTTTACGTATAATATAAATGTTATTAAACAATGAACCAAAGACTGCTACTGCTTTTCTAACTCGTTGATGATAAAAATATGTACCAAACATTATGAAGGATCTCCAAACGGATTAGATTCTGTAAAGTCAAGGAAGTCACTTTCAAAAACATCAAATATATCGTTCTGGGCTTCACGTTGAATATTCTGCAACTCTTCAATTAGGGTCGGTGTTCCTATTGCACCCGAAGTGTTGCCTTCAACTTGTGCTGTGGTGGTAAAGGTGTGGAAATCACCGTCAGTCGCACCTACGTGCGCCAGATAAAGTTTATTATTTACGGCATCCCAGTTGACAACTTCACCGTTCATGGTATAATCAGTATTGATCTGAGTTACCGTTTCACCAACTTCAAAGGTACTTGTAACTGAAGCGAAGGACATTACATACTGATAAGCTGAGAAGGTTTCTACTTGGTCAATCTCTTCGATGTCAGTATCAAAGTCTTCGTCGTTATACTCAAAGAGTTCACAACGCATTCTGAAGGTTGGTAGGTTCTTTAACTGAAAAAACGGGGTCTCTGTTTCTACCTTCATAATCTGAAACATTGATTGAGACAGTGGTAAATATATTACATCGCCTTCACGGGGACGGAAAAACTGCACCACATCACTTTCTTCGTTTTCGGCTATAACACTACCCCACCTCCTGCGAGAAACTATAAAGGTGGCTGCATCTCTAATTTCAACACCAAACTTGGTAAACAGGTCTCCTTCACCATCAAAACCTTCAATGTTCTCAATGTACATTTCAATTTTATAAGCATCAGAAAAACGCGAAGTAGAGTCATCAACAAAAATATCATCCTTGTTAACAATTTCACGAGGAAGATAATAAACATCCTGACCATACATTTTTAAAGACTCAATAACTAAGTCTTCGTACAGAAGCTGTTCACTTTTTCTTCCCTGACTAAAATAAGGATTTGTTGCCATTTAATTAACCCACGAAAAAATCTGGTGGTAGTTCTTGTTCCAACCTTAACTTTTCTTCTAACTGTATGAGTTCTTGATTTGCGTCTTCGAACATTTGTCTTCCGTTAAGGGTTACACCGCCTGGCAATTGCATACCATCAAATTTCATCATATTAAGACCCCACTGTTGTTTTATCAACGATGTTGTATAATTCTTAATAAACATATCATTATAAACAGAAGTGTGAGTATCAGGGTCAACTACCGTATAAACTTCAGCCACCACATAATCTCCCACTTTCAGATCGCCGTTTTGCCATTCTCCCCAAATATATAAACGATCTTGATGTCGTGACCAAGTGGTTTGGGGATAACCCGAAAGAATCATATCAAGAAATTCAAGATACTGTTGCATCTGGTAATAGTAAGACATACCTCCAGCAAAGTTCATGAAATCGCCTAAACTGTTTAACATCATCTGATACTTGATATCAAACATATTGACACTTGAAAATGTTGGGTTTAATGGAAACATATGAGACACATAAAGCACATTGCCAGATATCGGTATGTAACCGTTGTCCTTATCTTCTTGTGTGATAACATGTTTTAAATATGTTCTATAAGATGCATCAGAATGAAATTCTTGATACATTTGCAGTGCATCGTCAACCTTGTCTTCGATTTGGTCATCATCAATATTAATTTCAAGTACTGGAGCACCCAGTCTACGAAGACAGAAATCAATTAACGATTGTCTTGAGTTTGGTAATGCCATTACTTCTAATCCTTTTCAAGTATTTATTGGTTAATGATAATTACTTTATTAACCAAAGTATTTTTATTAACAACAACTTTATTAACCTTAGTCTTTGTTTGAACCACTTTTTTAACGATAGTGTTCATTATTAGAGTGTCAACTTAGTTACAGAGGGGGTGATGAACAATTGTCCTTCCATAACTCGTTCGACCTCCACAACGGTTCCTGAAGAGTCTCGTGCGATTTCTAAGTCATAGACATACCTTTTATTCGATTTAAAAGAATCTGTCTGCAAATGAGTTAAACTAAGATTAATAACGCCAGCGTCCGAATCTTTAGAACAAGTGAAGGGGGTTATGGAAGCGCTGTCTAAATTATAGTTAGGGCTTATGTGTGCAGAAGGAATAAAGTTAAAGAGGTTCTTAACAGTGCCATCTTTATTCGTCAAGTATACTTTAATAGACGCAGTTGAACCCTGATCAATTGTCAGGTCTTTATAATAGGACATACTGTATTCCGATTAATGAAATTATATGTTCTATTTATATGTTTAAGGATTTTCTCATTTGATTAATTTGGTTCTATATTCGTACATTTATTCTTACTCCCACAGAGTGATTATGTATTACTGCTCCAGCAGTTATGGTTGTTAAACCCCAAGTCATCCATTTGGGAGCTCGGTTCTTATCAATCATAAAATACATAAAACCAATACGTGCAGCCATTCCTATTGCCAATTCCGCATTACTGGCATTAGAACCATAGAACGGATTCGCTTCTTTAAAATGACCATGCTTCATAGCAGTATGCGTCTGCAAAGCATCTATTGTTGTCAATGCCGAGTAAACGGCAAAGTTCCATTTTTGTTCTTTTGTCCACTTTTCAATGTCTGCACAAAGTACTGGGCCAGACATCATAATCAAAACCATAACGACAAGATATCTCCATCTTGCCATAGGTTTCTCCTTATTCAGTTAATAGTTGTATCATCCCATTTATCTTATTGCTTTTTGCGTTCTATGTATTCTTCAGCAAGAAAACTGTATTCAAACAATGAATGCGCGTCTTGCATTTTTCTGATTTCGTCTGCGTCATCGCAAACGATAACCTCTATATCTTTCCAGTCATTTAAAACTGCATATTGTAAACGACACCCGCCAAATTGAAGTTCGTTTTTGCTGTTAACCACTATTGGGTTGACCATCCCGTGTTGTTCTATGTGCTTATGTATACGCCTTTGGCGTTCAAAAATAGCCCAACATTTAGGGTCTGTACCTGTAAGTATTTCATTCAGCTTCAAGCGCATTAATTCTTGCTCGTAGTGATTGGATTTCTTTAATCATCATTGGGACTAACTTGCTGTAGTCAACGCCCATCATGTCGTCTTCAGTCTCGCCTTGTGCTACTGCTTCAGGTGCAACCTCAAGTAGTTCTTGAGCCACCATGCCGTAGTCTTGATGTGAGTCGTCAACCTTCCAATCAAACTTTCGTACTTGGATAGCGTCGATCTTGCTACCTGCGTCATCAGCGGCTGCAATGTTGTACTTGAGGCGTTGGTCTGATGATGTGTTGTAGGAAACGGCAGTTGTACCATTTTGAGTAATAGACCCAATCGTGCCTGAATTGTACGAAAAGATCGTATACGCTGCACCCGAAGACGTACCATTTGGATGACCAAGGGCCGTATAGGTTGCACCAGCAGAATTTTGAATTGTAAAGCCATTTGCAACATTGCCGCCAGTTGTCGTAGTTCCAATGTAAAAGTTGCCGTCGCCATCCAGCCTCATCTTAACCAACGCTGTAGTAGTGCCAGGGGTAAATCCTCCAAAATCTATGACGGAAATTTTGCCCGCTGTAGTGGCGTTCGCAAATGAAATATAAGCACTGCTTCTAGCCGATACTGACTGACTAAAAGTAGCGCCGTCAATAGACAAGTTTGAGCCTATGATTCCCGATAAACCATTACCCGCAGTCATCAATGAAATACTATGTTGACCATTATTTGCGTCAGTTCCACCAGCAAACACAGTGGCGTAGTCAAGATAGTTTGTCTTAGGTGATTGGGCGTGAATTAGCGCATCTTGACCTGAGATCAAACCAATCAACACGTTGCCGTCTTCGGTTATACGCATCCTCTCGGTTAAGGTGCTGGGAGTGATGAAATTATGCTTGCCCGTAGAAAATTTTATACCGCCTTCCTCCGCGGCCCCGGCGGGTTTATATAAAGAAATTGAAGCATTTGCAAAGTATCGAGCGTTTACATTAGTAGACCCTATGATGGTAAATAAATCGGAATCTTGGTTGTTCGTCAGGGCTGCCCTGGCGACACCAGATAAAACCACTGCGGCTCCCAAATCAGCTGCCCCAGTCGTTCTTCTAAATTCTTGCTGTAGAGATAAATTAATTCTATCATCTGAAGTGCCTGGGTCGGCTAGGAAATTGAGAGTACTGCTCGCGGTGGTGCCTCCAGCGACCATGGTAATACAACCATTATGATCAATTACCATTCTTTCAGGGGTGTTAGACCCGGTGCCAGTGGCAACGACGAAACCGCCGTAAGGGACAATCTGATTTTCTAATGTTTGTCTAGATTCAATTCGTGTTATTAAGTTACCCTCACCGTTCCACTGAATAATACCGAAGGTATCACCTACGTCCCAATCAGAGCTTACCGCTGTGTCCGTTAATTGTACGATCGGACTACTGGCGCTCACAGTCAAGTCCGCGACGGAATTGGCCACCCCACCCACGCCAACATGGCCAGTTCCCCCGTCAACAAAAAGTGCGTTAGTATTGGTATTGCTCTCCACCCTGAAATTAACGTCTTGACTACCTTCATTAACAACAACTTCAGCCTGATTAATAGTTAAAGTTTCATATAAAGTGTCTGTTCCATCTCTGACTACCCATATTGATAATTCGCCTGGAGCGTCTGATATATCGGTGCTAGTGTTCCACTCGTTATATGCAGTCGCTCTAATACGAACACTAAGATCTTTTATATTTTCGTCTGTACCATAGAAGTTGATGTCACCCAAAACCTCGCCTGCCGTGATGCTTAACACGCCCTCATCGCGATGAAATTCTATAGCTTGCGCCGTGGCCCCGTTAGTTAATTCTATACCATTCGCAAATGTTTTCTTACCGCCAAAAGTTTGTGCGGCCGAGGTGACCACACCAGTAGTACTCGAGCCTGCACTAGGTAATGTTCTTGTTGCGGCATTTGCAACCGTAACAGAACCGATAGTGTCTACCGTGATATTCAGTGTATCAAGCACCTGAACACCGGAGGTGTTGACTGCAACGGTTCTTGCTGTGTAAGACGGGTGAACATAATTATTATATGTTGCGGTACCTACTGCTGTAACGTGACCCATCTCATCTACGGTGATGTTTGCAATACCAGCAGTACCTTGTTGACCAGTAAGAGTAGATGTGTCATGGTGTGCAAAAGTGATTGTATCACCACTTTCAGAAATGTCAAGACCGTCAGTACTACCAGTTTGTGCTACTGCCAATATAATATCGTCAGTTCCAGAACCAGAACCACCAGCAGTTAATCGAATTTTTTCTGATACACCATCACCACCGGCCACGGTACTGATAGAATACGTTGTATCTGTATTATCACTTGCTGGAATTGTAATAGTGGAAACATCAATGGCAGTAATGTGACCTCTAGCGCTACTAGTAACACTTGTGACTGCTTCAAATGTGCCGCCATATGCTGGAGCATCTGTTGATGTAGTGTCAGTTCTTGTTATATCTGAATGATTGAAGGTAATAGTTTCATTACCTGTCTGGTTTGTAGTGAAGGCCCCACCCGTTCCTAAATCGGTCCCAGCGGAAAGAGTAATTGTCGCATCACCGATTGAGGTGGTTGCACTTGTTAAACCAGTGACGTGTCCATATGTATCAAGTGTAATATCTTGGATAAATGTGTTTCCACTATTATCGACACTTGCTTGTGTTGATGTATCAGTATGGTCAATAGTAACTCCAGTGTCGGAAGTACGAGTAATTGTAATCGCACCCCCACCTGTAAGTGTTAAATCGTCGTTTCCTGAACCAGAACCCCCAGCCGCTAATCTAATTGCCGGGTTGTCATTGTCTCCACCTGTCTGAATGATTGATAAATCATAAGTCGTATTTGTATTATCACTAGCAGGAACCGTTACTGTTTTGACGTTAGCCGCAGTAACGTGACCACGTGCATTGGTGGTTAACGAATCAATAACGGAGAATGTGCCGCCATATGTTGGGGATGCACTAGATGTTGTGTCAGTTCTTGTTATATCAACATGTTGAAAACGAATAGCATCCAAGTCGGCATCAACATCAACGTCAAAATCATTTCCACTAACAAATGTCAGCGTATCTGAATTGGTATCAGCGACAGCTGAACCTGTTGTGGCCCAAGTATATTCAGTGTCAGTATCGTCAACAGTAAAGGTTTTGAAAATATTTTGTGAAGAACCTTTATCTGTGTTAGTTACACTAAAAGTTAAATCATATGGATCACCATCACTACCATCCGTAGTATCTGTCCAGTTAATATCAATAGTAGCACCATCTCCAGCACCTTCTACAAATTTCCACTCATTCGCCTGGTTAATCGCAACTTCAGTACCATCACCATCTTCTACTTGGAAAGACCTTATATACCTGCTGTCTAAGTCAGTTGTTGCTACAGAAGCCGCAGTTGTGTGACCATAAGTATCAAAGGTGAATGAAATATCTTGAAGTACAACACCGTTCGCATTATCAGAAGATAAGTTACCCACTGATGATGTATCAGCGTGATTAATGGTTACTACGTTTCCTTCCGCATTATTTGCTGTTTCGGAAATACTGATTGCGTTACCTTGAACAATATCAGCAACATACGCACCTGTCGTGTCCGTACCTAAAGCAACACTATTTGCAGCAATAGTTGTGGTTAATGAAACTGTTCCATTACCCAAGTCCGTGAGCGTAGCGTTTCCAGAACCAGTGACATCACCCGATAATTCGACAGTAACAACGGGGTCTGGTTTGCTCTGAATATAAGACCAATTTAAATTACCTTCCAATGTCGCTGCCGCAAAAGTTGCCAGCGCAGGTGTATCAAATGCACTATTTAATCTAGCCTTCCATTTATCATCAACTTCGTCAAATATAAATGATGCAGAATCTAATTGTCCTCTATCAATGAAAATACCTGATACCGCAAGTTCACCACCAGTACCACCATTAACACCCGATGCAGTTTCACCATCGTTTAAGGTAATTTTTCTATCAGTAACAGCGAGGTCGTTCTGACCTGTCGTATCAAGAGTACCCGTTGCTTCAATGTTACCTTGAACTTTTAAGTTACCCGTAACAAGAACGTGAGGCGAAACATTAGTTATTTCAAGTCTTTCTGTTCCACCAGCAACCATTCGCATTTGATCTGCCGCGTGAAATTGAAAATAGGTGTTTGTATCACCTGTAGAAATAATTTGATCGTCGATATAAAGATCGGTGATACCAGAAACATCACCCGTTAATTTAGAATTGCCGGAAACTTGAAATACATTAGAACCATCATCTGTAGAAGTACCAACGATAACATTGCCAACATTGGGATTAAGAATAACAGTACCATCAACCTCTACCTGTAAAGAAGGGATACCCGACTTATCGTTAACAGCAAATAAATACCCATCTCCATCACTGTCAACGTTTGCAACACTGAAAAGTTGTCCTGAAGAAGCTTCAAAAGAAAGGGTAGAAACCGTACCATCGTAACTGGTACTAAGAGTAATGGTGTCATTACCACTGGCATCTGCACCAACAAACTCAATCTTCGGTTCGTTGGCGCTGCCGGTATTGGGTGTAATTAAAATATCTTTATCATCGAGGGCCATAGCGGGTATTCCAAACCTATTGTTGACATGTTCTATTTATTTATATAAAAAAAATTAAAGACCGAATTGTTTTCTTTGGGCGATAAAGTTTTGACGGACTTCAGCATCAGCCAATACTCGATCATAAAATCTAACTAAAGGTATCTCTCCTTGAAATCTTTGATTAGGGTCAACAGAGGGAGTTGCTGCATTAGAATCTAACTCTTGACCTACACAAATTCCATTAGCATACGCAATCGAAAATGTAGTTGTCGCAGCGTTAGTTCCTAATGATACACCATTAATAAAGACTTCGACGGTACCACCAGTTCCTGTTGCTACAAAGTGATAATAGACACCAGTCGTGGGCGTAAAACTCCATGTAACTCTCGCTGTATTTTCCAGTTCTACAGTTCCCGTATCTAGTCGAAAATACCAAAGAAAATTATTCCCCGAACCTGTTTGTAAAAAAGCTTCTATGCCTCCACTTAGTGCGGTTCTCTTTAACCACATTTCAATTGTCCAATTTCCAGACGAAGCCTGAGCAGATAGAGCGGATGCTTCAATATCAAGTCTTGAAGTAGTAGATGAAAAGTTAAACCCCCGATTATCGTTCGGATATGTCAGATCTTTAACTGTAATTTCATGGCCACCTTTCAAATCAACAAGGGACTGAGTATCACTTCTTGTTCCGTCAACAAAAGGTGTTGCGAATGAATTAACCTCCAATTGAGGATCAAGAATTAACAAACCGGACCCAATCGTCCCTGAATACGATTCCAATCTTGTTGCTGCAGATGAATTAACAATTGCATATATCATTCTACCGAAACTACTATTTGAGGTTTCGGTGTATGTACAACGATACCAACCACTGTATCTTCCAAATTTAATCAGTGTTATAGTGGCTTTTGCAGAACCCGTTCCGGTAATACTTCCTTCCCCGTTTAAATAATAATTAGCATACTGACTGATAGGAAATCCGTCTGAAGGTGCTATTTGTAAATATTCTCTTTCAACTGGTTTAACATAGATTGATTGTGTATACTGTGATGTGCCATCCAAAGTAGAATCTTTAAATGTGTAAAATGCAACTGTGCTTGTTGTTTTCTCAAAAAATTTAACTTCTGGTGACGGATCATAATAAGTATGGTCCGTATTATTTACATCCCACCCAGAATAATCATTAACAGAACCAGCGAAAAGGTTGGTTGTAGGTTTACCTTTAAATGAACGCTGTTTATTGTTCATATCATAATAAAATATCAAACTATCGTTAACAATATGTGTCCCGACTTGTGTTCTAGTTAAAAATCCCATTATAAACCAAACCTCGCACGATGAGCCAAAAAATTTTTATAAACCTCTGATTCTGACAATCCTTTATTATAAATTGAGAGAGGACCCATCTTACCATCAAAAAATCCTGTAACACGAGCACTAGAGTTTCCTATAGTAATATTACCATAAACACCAGGAAAGATATCAAACGAAGTAGAACTTGCTGTAACATCTAATTCACTATTCATATAAACTCTTGTGAAAGAATTTTGTTGATGACAAAAAACCACATGATACCATTGATTATAAGAAAATTCACTACCATAAAAATTACTGGTACTTCTAGCACCAAAATTTATTCGAGGGTTTCCGTTAACAATCCCAACTTGCATACCTACGCCGACGACGCCGGTAGAACCTATAATGCTGTCAGCATCGGTAGTACCGCCTTGAGATGTGCGAACATATATCCAAGCTTCTAAAGTATAGTCGCTTTGTCCTGTACCATCTCCACTGATTAGTGTATTTGAAGTTTGATCAATATACGAATTGTTCATATCAATCAGGTCATTAACACCGTCAAAATCAAATGTACCGCCACTGATAGTAACGCCAGAGATTGTTCCAACTCTTCCACTTGCGGCATCAGTAATACTAGAACCAGTCCCAGAATAAGACCTGAGATTGGCTGGGTCGATTCGCATTATCAAGCCATCGGTTGTAATACTAGGCCCGTAACTAACTCCCATCGGCAGGGAACTCCACTTCTAATTTATCAACATCCTTGCGTTCAGCAAGAACCATATAGAAGCAGTTAAGATGACCACCGACCTTAACAGTATTATCCTGAATATCTTCTACCCAACATTCACCTTTACCTATAGGTGTTAAATTAACTGTAATTGTGTCAGCATCAACAAGACCCAACCACACTTCTGGTAATTCAATAGTGTTCTCACCGTTCAATCTACCACGAACATACACACCGTGTTCTGGTCCTTCAAGTGAACCATAACGTAACTTCATTCCTTCCTTAGTAGGATGGTCAATGGTAAACGATTTAGTATCAGCAGTTAAGAGACCTGTGACTGTAACGCCAGAGGACGTAGTCGTGAGTTTAACTGAATCGTTATGATAAAGTGTGACACTAGAACCTTGCACAGCAACAATCTGATTCTGCGTATCAGCAGCATTTCTAACTCTAAATGCACTTGTTGTTATTTTTAAATCACCAGTGCCCTTGTCCGTAATATAAGAATGCAACCCATCGTGGTAGATAGCCAAGTCAGAGTCATTACCGAACGTCATTGCCTGATCGTAACGACCACCACCCAATGCGGAAGCATCATTAAATACGATTCCATTTGGAGAAATGGTGCCTGGAACCGATAGGTTAGTGTTTACTGTTAATGTGTTAAACTCACCAGAAGAGATTGGTGATGCAGCACTACCAACTTCAGTACATCCAACGATACTACCACTGTCGATGTCTACTGTTGGTAGATATGCAGTGCCTGATAGGTGGAGGTCTTTGAAGCGATTAGCAGTAGAACCAAGGTCAACAGTAGCGTCAGCCCTGATGTCTCCACTCGCATCACCAACTGGCTCAATCTTGTTAGTGTTACAATAAAGACCTGTGTAACTTCCCGCAGAACCAGATTGGATATAGCTAGCGGAGTTGTACGCACCAATACTACCTACGATTGTGTCGTCACGATAAAACTGAGCTATAGCGCCATCGCTGTTATTCCTTCGCATAGTAATTGATGGACGATCGTCAGCTATAATATAACTATCATTGTTTGGTCTAAACACAAGTCCCGGATCTGACCCAAAAGAATTCGAATCGCGCCCCACCAGTAGGTTCCCACTGGCATCTATACGAGCGGCTTCATTTCCACCAGATGAGCCATATCCAAAGATAATTTCTGAAGCAGATAGTTTAAAATCTTTGTATGCACTGGTTCCTCTGTCGTATGAATACAGTCTATTTACACCAGTGTTTTGGTCATTAGGTGAAAATTCAAACCCAAGGTTTCCTCCATCAGAAACAACGAATGGGTACGAAACGGACATCGTCCCGATTCCCACGTTGCCTTCTTGGGTTATACGAACCCTTTCGGTCGGAGATGTGGACCCGCTGGCAGAGGTTGCAAGTTTAATATACCCGCCATCAGCCCCAGTCGTGGTTTGCTCAATCTGAATCTGGCCCAGTGCTCCACGGTTGCTTTCGCCAACAAAACGTCCACCAGCAGTCGCGACATCTAGCGATTGTTTTGACGTGATAAAACCGTTTGCACCTAGCGTGACCACGCCGCCTGTTGGATTTGCCGTGACGCTGCCCGTGACATCAATGCCTGATGAATCGACGCGCATACGCTCGCCGCCGAGAGTCGCAAACCTTATGTCTTCTGCTCTAAGCCCAAGAGGTTTTAAGCTGACGCCAGTAGCGTCAACAA
>Ga0222716_10000822_pt1 | contig 26534 bp, 18 predicted proteins | sample C33_13DmetaG_FD_165044 | JGI IMG/M metagenome (GOLD analysis project Ga0222716, IMG submission 165044) | Estuarine water microbial communities from San Francisco Bay, California, United States - C33_13D | ecosystem: Environmental > Aquatic > Marine > Unclassified | place: USA: California... | reverse complement strand
TATTGGTTTCGGTAAGTTGATTATTAATTAAAGATAATGACAGCATTCTACTATTTTTGATTTCAATTTTTGTTATTAAACTATTTTTCCACAACATATCTAATTTAAACAAAGGACTAAATTGTTCATTTATTGAGACCTGAGCAATTTCTTTTTGCACATGATAACTAAGGTTATTTAAATTCACTTCATCTCCATCAATATAATTCAAGTTAGTATTATATGAACTTACACTGTAAGTACTTCTATATGAGTGAGCTAGGCTAAAAGTTTTAAAATATCTTTTTATTGCTTTTATTTTTATCAAACCGTCATAAGTAATTCTCCAATTAGGCAATGGAATCTTTGGCATTTGACTTAAAGAGACGTCAATTGAGCTTCGACCTCCATATGCAGCTAAAAAAGCAGGAATCATTACTTCCTGTGATGTAGAACCGTAACCACCAGTAATTACAGTGTCTCCATTAATAATGGAATATTCAATTGGGAAACCGGTTTCAGAGCTAATAACACCATTAAAATTTGGATTTTCAGATGCTAATCTATTTGCAATATCAGCTCTGTAACCTCTAAACTTTGCAAAAGTCGATGAAGAATAATCATCATTATTTCCGATAAATGCTGTTGGGAATGAAATAAAAGAAACACTATAACTTCCTGTCTCAGTTGGACTAAATGAATTAAAACCATTGTTAATATTATCCCATCTAAAATATTCTTGATTATTTGAAGATGTATTCTTACTTGCGTTTAATTCTATTCTAAATTGTTTAATAGGTTCAATTGTGCTTCTGAAAGTTAAATTGGTACTACTGTTTTGCTTATATTGAGAATTTAGAGATGTATCTTGTGTTATCCAACCTCTACTTCCTGCCGAATTTCTTATGTCTTTTTGACTTCCAAAAACAAATGGAAGTGATGGAGCCATAATAGACCAATCCTGTCCAAGTAGTTTAGGTTGAGGCAAAAATCCAGGTAATAAAGTCCCTCTATTTTGACTATAACTAAATGAAATATTTTTAACTCCTAAAGCAAAGCGAGTTAAATGCTTAAAAAACTCAAACCTATCTTCTTTTTCCTCATTCTCTTCCTTTACTCTATTTCTGGAAGGTCTACCTCTTGCATTTCCTCCTTTATTTAGTTTTTTGAAATATGGAACCTTGTTATATAGAGTAGTTAAATTAATTTGACCATTATACTGTCTTGATTGAGAATTTTGTATGGTATTACCTAAATTTTCTAGAGATAAGGGAGCAGCTGTCCAATTATAATTAGCATTATATCTTGTTGATAGCGACATAAAATTTAGTATTGGAAGCTTATTTAATGGAAACTGATAGTTAATACTCATAGTTTGATAATATGAGGTAGGTCTTCCTGAGTTCCAAAAGTTGTTCCATATTGTATCCATCTTTTGTTTATACTGAGGATCTGACTTATCAAGTCTACCAAATGGTTCATCAATATTTGCCTTACTATTGGCAGCAAAATCAAGTTTTAATGTTCTTGTTAAGTCATATTTAAACTCATAACTCTTATTCCATTTAAAGAACTTATTATATGTTGGGAAAATTATCATATTAGAATTGCTAATGTTTCTGAGCTTAACCTCATTATAATTTCTATCTATTTCCGTTCGATAAGAAAATGATTTTGGCATATTATTAAAGTTAAAATCTTTAATAAAACGCATGTAAGGAGATCTTCCAAGATTAAATTTAGAGAATGGTTTAATATTTTTTGGCTGAGTATTATAATTATAAGTTATTGAACCTCTATAATTTACAGTTCTATTATATTCGGTATTAATATTTCTAATAAAAGTTTCGTTTTTAGAATATGAGACTGTAAAATTATCAAGATCATACACACGACTTTTTTTCTGCTCTTCACCTTTTTTGATTGTTTTTGATTTTCTAACATTGGTAAAATTAATACTGTTTCTTTGTATATAGTCTTGTGCAATATTTTTTAAAGAATCTCTCTCTTGTTTAGTATCCAGAGTTTGTAAAGAGGTAGTTAATAGAATATCTGGATCTAATGGATTATACTGTGGATTCCTTATTGATTCAGATTTGCCTAAGTACATAGGGATTTTAACTCCTGAATTCTCAGGGAAAAATTTACCTAGATCAACAGTAGATGACAAATCATATTGATACGCATTATATTTTTGTCTTTCATTCACTTTCTTTTCAATACTTCCAAAGCCAATTGTACTTAAATTTCCTGAAATAGTAACATTACCAAGATCTGCAAGTCTAGCAGTCAATCTACCATTGGCAGCCCAACCACCATATTCATCAAAGTCAGTCAGACGAAGTTCATTTACCCAAATCTGACCACACTTGGACAGCCCGTCATCATCACTATTAAAAGATGTTTTTTTAGGATTTCTAACACCAATCATTATAGTCTTTACTTGCGAGAGATTCGGATTTCCAACAACAGTAATCTTACCACCTGAAGCATATTTTATATATGGTGATGAAACATCAGCATTATTAAAGTTTCTTTCTTGCTTAGCAAGCTGAAAAATTTCAAAAGCAATATCAATTTCATTAGATAATGGCCATATCTCTTCTGGTGAAGTGGCATAATGAGGTGTTGGATCTAATAGAATTTCATATTCATAAAAATTAGATGTAAAATCAGTACCTAATCTTATAAAACATGATAAATCTCCCTCTTTTAAATTATCTTCTTCGCCTTCGGCATGTACAAACATTTTAATTCTTTTGTAAGCTCGCACATCTAAATCAGATGTTTTATATGCTGCTCTAGAGTCACCATCTTTTAAATCACATATTTTTAAAACAAGTGCCTGTTCATTCTGTTGCCTCAGCGTGGTAGTGGTATTATCAGTCTCTTGTTCAATTCCTGGAGGTAAAACATAGTTAATAGGAGATCTATTTCCATTTTCCTCAATATTTACTGCCGAAACATCAAAAGAGGTTTCAGCCTGATCATCAATTGGGATATATTCTCCTGGTTCTGTTAGATCAAAATTATATCTTCTCCACTCTCCTCTTACTAGATCAAAAGTTGCAAACCTGCAGACAATTGGCTGATTAAAGTTTGTAAAATTCATTCTAACAAACCTAATTGATTTAAAATCTTGAATACCACCAACCACCTTGTCTGGTTGATATACAGGAACCCTAAATTGATACCACTTAATATTTCTTTGGCTACCATTCTCAGTTGGAGCAGTTGTTTCTAAAACGTCAGAAATATAACTATCTCCAACATCCATCCCTGGAAATAATTTAATCTTATATTGGAAATAACTTTCTGTTTCACTGAGAGTATTATCTCTATTAATATCTTCTGAATTAGGTTGAGTTGTCGCTGATGTAGGGTAATTCTCGGGTGATTGTTCCGTAGTTGAAGAATTTCCATCTGTATTATTATAATTTTTATAACGATTTAAAATATCTGTAGACGAATTATCAAAATCAGTTCCTCTAAAATAATGAAAATCATCACCAGAGGGATCTTTTAATGCGTTCTGATATGCTGATGAAGATGTTCCATAAAGAGATTCTATTTGTTGTAAATAATTAGACTGAAAAAATAATTTTTCATCAGTATTATTAAGCCCATCTAATCCAACATCCTGAAATTCTCTTGAAAGTGGGTCATTATCAAAAGCTTCTACAATTGAAAAATTTGTAGGTACCCTTCCCCATTGTGTTGTATCCACATCTATAACATTTGCACTTGTTGGCAAACCATTTTCAAAACTCTTATAACCGTCTTTCAAAACATCTTCAGAAATATTTCCAAGATTAATATACATGTCTCCGCCACTATGATTAGATAAACCGTCCTCATCGTTGAAGGGATCCATCATCCAGAACTCTATGAATTCAATATTTGCAGCTTCAAAATCATTCGTTTCTAATTTTCTCATTATACCTCCCCAGTTATCAGATGGATTATACAATTCTCCATTAGCTTTTAGACCCGAAACAGTATAATTATTTGGGCCTCTTTCAAGTGGGTAGTATGCCACATCTAAAACAGCAAGGTTTGTAATTTGGCTTCCTAAATCAGGATCACGATTTGGAAAAACTTCAGTTTCAAGTATCTCTCTTACATAATGATAAGATTGCTGCTTAATAGTACTTCCATTTGCAAGAGAAAGAGTTTTGTTAATATTTGGAGGGGTTATTGATGTATTTCTAAAAAATAGTGGGTCAATAGTATACCAGGCTAATTTTGCTCTTTTAAATCCTATTTCAAGGTTATCATTTAGTGAAGCATTTTGAAAAATATCATCTTGACCTTGAGGTATGCTTGCTAATCTCCATGCCCCCATATTTTTTATATCAATTGAGGTCTTACTTGCTTCGAAATCATCAATATATGAAACACCCTCCTTTCCAACTGCTCTATGATGGCCAGGAATAAGATGGGCAAATTCTGCTGTAGCAATTAGTCTCGACTTTGCTTTAGTTTCTATAAAAGGAATAAAATCAATTGCCTTAGTCATCCATGAGGCTTCTGTCTGATAAGTACCATCAAGCCCCCATATAGTATTTGATATTGGCTCATCACCAGTATTAATTTTATCTGTATATGGTCTTTCAGTTAGATTTAATATTGTAGCGCCCAAGATAAAGTCTTTATTAATATCATAATCTGCATGTAGACCAACTAATGTTTTATTTTGAATCCCAAACATCGAATTATTTTCCAAGGAAATCTTAATTGGAATGCCAGAGTTTAAAATACCTTCATTAATAATAGTAACTCTACCCATATTATAATCAACAGTATAATCTTGGTTTTCAACTAGCTTTTGGGAACCGGCGGTTACAGTTACAGAACCTTCAGGAACATTCATAGCATTTAATCTTATTTCGGAACCAGAGGCTCCCTGATAACTTCCCTTAATTCTAAATTTATTCAGTTCAGGATATTGTTGAGCTACTGTAAGTGTGGAATCATATAAAGCTTGATATACATATTTATCAGCAAGATTCTGATCAACAAATTGACTTCTTAAGTACTTGCCAAATGGTTCTCTTACTGGAAAAATAATTCTACCATTTGCTGATTTAACAGTTAATCCTTCAATAAAATCAAAAACTCCGTCTGACCTGTTATCCAACTGTTGATCTAGCTGATCAACATTAATAACTTTAATTAATGGGATACCTTCAAGATTTCCTTCAGGTATATAATTTGTTAGAGCACCAGACTCCTCTGTATTTTCATACATGATATCCAAAATGAATCCATTATTACTCATCTGGTATGCGCCAAGTGCATAAATATTTTTCATCATCAGATGCCAGTTTGGATAATTAGGCGAAAAATTTGTTCCTTTTAAAAGCTTAACAATTAATGCGTTAGGAGCTGTAGGGCCTGAATTAGTAAATTCTCCAACTTGATATGTATTATTTCCTATAGTATATTGAAAAGCAACAGCTAAAACCTCATCATTATTGAGAGCTTGATTTAAAGAAATATATCCAAGTTGAGGATGAACAGAATATTCTTGCTCAGAAAGTTTTCTGGCTCGTTCTAATTTTTCATAATCTTGGCCATTTAAAAAACCAATTCCAATTTGAGAAGATAATATATTATTAACATCATTAATATCTCTAATTCCACTAAATTGATTTGTTAGGGACTCAAACATATCATTTGCAGCGTCATTATCAGGAAAACCACCACCATTTGACAGGGTAAATTGCGTATTGTATATATTAGGACTTGTCTCTCCAAGATCAAGAAACGAAACTATATTTCTTGTGTCATTTGTAGTTCCAGTTTTATTTGTTATCCAAACCTCAACCTTTGTTATGTTTATTGGTGAATTAACAAAAGGAAGTTGCTGCAAGGCAACGTCATAGTTTTCTTTAAAATAATGCGCTAAAAAGAAATGCTTATTTGCTTCGTATTGATCTGCATAAATATCAAATTCCGATGTTTGAGCTCCTCCACTAACCTCTATCTCAGACATAGTACTTTTTTGTTGTGATAAAATACCAGTTATTGTTGTTCTTCCAAATTGCATTTGGGTTTTAAAGCCAAATAAAGATTGGCTTCCTGTAATTAAAGATCCATTTAAAGGTAAACTAACATTCCCTACTTCAATTTTTTTTACTATCTCATCCTCATATCCTGTGTACTCAAGCTTCATATTGTTCTCAAAGTCAAACGTTGCTTCAGTGTTAAAATTGGTAGTTAATTTTAATTTATCTCCAATCTTGCCAATTACATTCATTTGAATTTTTTCTTGAAAATCAAAAGTGGTAGTTCGTCTTTGTTCCTCAGTTAAGGATGGATTATCTAATCTATTTATTTTTAAACCAAATATCAATTCTGCAGAACCTTGAGGTCTTATATCAACAGAATTTCCACCAAAAACCTTATCAAATGCTTGCCCAGGTATATATAATTTAGGGATTCCAAATCTTGAACTTGATTGAGAATTTCTATCCCTTGATTTTTGATTCCAGTAGTTAGAAATTGATTTTTTAAAATTATATTCTTGAAATTCTTCGAAGGATAAAATTTTTGGTGTACCTAAATTAAACTCTCCTAGTCTATTTTGGAATAAATACTGATTATTAGCTATATCGTAATTAACTTGAGTGTTAAAATTAGATGGATTATTCATAAATAATCCACTAGATGAATTTTGAAGATATGGATATGGTAAATTATAATTATTTTCTAAAGAATCTACAGCAATTGAAAAACTATTTACATAAAATAACAATGTAAAAACAGTTAAAATTGCCCAGTATTTATTCTTTATAATCAAATTGAGTCCTCTAAATTATTATGGCTACATCTGACTTAAAGCCATCTTAACCAATTCTTCAACACTAGAAATATCTGGATTTTCTTTAAGCACCTTATCAATTTTTTGTTCAGCACCTTTCTTGTTAAAACCTAGAGCTAGTAGTGCAGATAACGATTCAATTTTAATAGTATTGTCCAATTCAAACAAAATATCTGATTTGGGAAGTCCTTTTGCAACCTTATCTTTTAAATCAATTATTATTCTCTGAGCGGTTTTTGCGCCAATTCCTTTTACATGTTGTATTGCCGCAACATCAGCTGTAGTTATATATGTTACAATCTCACTTGGATTATAAGTAGATAGTATTACTTGAGCTGTACTAGGACCAACTCCAGAAACACTTATTAAATTTCTAAACAAATGTCGTTCATTCTGATCGTAAAAACCATAAAGCGTGTGTGAATCCTCCTTTACTGAAAGATGGGTAAATAACTTACATGCTTCTTCTTTAATCGAGGAAAAAGTTTGCAATGAAATATTTATAAAATATCCTATGCCGTTACATTCTATGACAACATATGTTGGAGTTTTTTCTAATAGCTTTCCTGTAATTTGTGTAATCATTTAAAGTTGTTTTTTAAAAGAAAACCTTGTACTAAGACAAGGTTTTTCTATTTATAATATTTTGTGTGATTTCTAATTAACAATAATTTTTTTAACTGATACAACTTTACTATCTGATATTAAGTTGCCAAAATAAATACCTGAACTAAAATTAGTTGTAGAGATTTCTAAAACACCAGAATTATCTAAATCAAAACTTTGAATTTTATTACCTAAAATATCAAGAATTTGTAAGTAAGAATTATTATCTGCAACATAATTTATTCTTGTTAAATTTTCTGTGGGATTTGGATAAAAATCACCCAAACCTATTTCTTTTTTAGTATCTGTTACTGAAGAAGTATTATCATTAAAATGAACTGTTAAGCAAGTAGAGTCAGAAATCATTCCTTGAGGATAAAAACAATATTCTACAATTGCTCGGGCAGAATTCCCAAAAGCATCATAATATCCAGTAAAATTTGTTGAATCAGAATAACCAGCTGGAATTGTTCTCACCCCAGCAGGTATTGGAGAAATATATGTAGATGATGGCCAACAGGAGGTTCCCCAACAAAAATAATTTTGAGTTCCAGTAGTGGTATCATGTATTATTTTCTGACAAATAATGTCTAAAGAGCTATTAGTTGTATTCGTTACAATAATATGCGAAGCTATTGGCATACCAGGATTTCCATAAACAAATGCATCACCAATAAGTTCTAAGCTCTGTGCTTGTAAATTTTCATAAGAAGAAAAATTAAATATTAAAATTAACAATAAGGAGGTAAAAGAAATTCTTTTCATAATTTATTATTTGTTCAAATATAGTAAAATTGGCATAAGTAATTTTCAATGATTTAGTAGGAATTTTTAACTTTTAAAGCTATATTTGTGCAAAACATTTAATATTTAAATACAATTTATGATGAAAAATTTACTAGCAATTGCATTGGCTTTAGTGACGACTATTTCTTTTGCACAAACTTTTGTAAGCACAACACCAGAAAATAAAAATGTTGTCCTTGAAGAGTTCACAGGGATTTATTGTGGTTTCTGTCCTGATGGTCACGTTATCGGTCAAGGACTTCATGATGCAAATCCAAATGACGTTTTTTTAATTAATATTCACACAGGTGGATATTCAAATCCAAATGGTCCTAGTGATCCTGACTTTAATTGCTTATATGGTGCTGCGATTGGTAGTGCTTCTGGCTTAGCTGGATATCCAGCCGGAACAGTGAACAGAGCAACTTTTAATGGTATTGCTCCACAAGGAAGTCCTGGAACAACTGCATTAAGCAGAGGTGACTGGGCTGCTGCATCTGCACAAATCATGGCTCAACCATCTTATGTTAATTTAGGAGCACAAGCTTCTTATGACATGTCTACTGGAATTCTTACTGTTAATACTGAAACATATTATACTTCTTCAACTTCAAACATTAACGTTCTACATGTTGCTGTTGTTGAAAATAATGTTCCAGGACCTCAGTCTGGAGCGCAGAATTATAATCCTGGAGCTATTATTTCTGGACCTTGGAGTCCAACATATAACCACCAACACATGCTTAGACATTTAATGGATGGTGCTACTGGATTAGAGTACAATTTAACAACAGCTGGAACTTTTGTGCCAAATACGCATACATGGCAAATGCCAGCAAATTTAGCTGCTGGACAATCAACAACTGGTTACTTTCCAGATCTTGACCCAACAAATATGGATATTATAGCTTATATAGCTGAAGGTCCAGGTGAAATTATCACAGGAGTACAAGCTGAAGTAATTTGTATATTCCCTAATGCATATGATGCAAATGTAACTGCATCTTCTGCTGCAGATGTAATGTGCTCTTCTGAAACTGATATTGATATCACTTTTAGAAATTACGGAAACCAAGCATTAACTTCATTAGATTTAACTTATGATATTAATGGTGGAACTCCAGCAACTTATAACTGGACAGGTAATTTAGCTTCTGGAGCACAAGAGACTGTAACTATTACTAATGTTTCATTTAGCCCACTTGCTGATAGCTTTGGAAATCCAGGTAACACAGTTTCATGGACTGCTTCAAATCCAAATGGTCAAGTTGATCAAAACACTACAAACAACTCATCAGTATCTAAGTTTAGTCATAAAGACATGTCAGGTGATGTTCTTCAAGGAATCGCAGCTGGAAATGTAAATATTGACCTTTTGACTGATGGATATGGATCTGAAACTTCATGGGAAATTGTTGCTGAAGATGGAACTATTTTAGGTTCTGGCGGACCATACGCAAGTAACACTCCATACAATATTGATGTTGCTGTTCCTGGAAACATGTGTTTTGAATTTATCTTATACGATTCATACGGTGATGGAATGTGCTGTGCAAACGGTGTTGGAACTTGTATAGTAACTGATGTTAATGGAACAATCATCTTTGAGGGAGACCCTGTAAATCTTCAAAACTTTAGTGCTATCCCTACAGCATTCTCTACTGGAGCTGCTACAGGACCAGCATGGGAATGTTCACCATTCGGATGTGTTGAAGGGACTCCTGGTTTAGGAATTTACATGAGTGAGTCTCAGTGTGAATCTGACCCTACAACTGGATGTTACGTAGGTCCAACATGGAGTTGTGATCCTGTTCAAGGTTGTATCGATGTTGGAACAGCAGGACTTGGATCATATAATACAGAACAAGAATGTATTGATGATGCAACTAATCCTTGTAGTGGTTCTACAGCAATAAATGAAAATTCAGATAATAAATTTGAATTATTCCCTAACCCTGCTCAAGACATACTAAATATAGAAGGAAAATTCAAAAGCATAGAGATCTATGATGTATTTGGAAAACTAGTTTTAGCATCTGACAATAAATCAGAAGTTAATATTTCTAGTCTTGCAAACGGATCTTACTATGTGAATATTCTTACTCAAGATGCAGTAATTAAGAGAAAGGTTACTGTAACTAAGTAATCTAAACACTTATATTTTTAACAAAAAACCCTAGCATTGCTAGGGTTTTTTGTTATTTAAGTTTTGTAAATTTGTTATATACAAAAACTCAATAAGATGAAAAAAACAATCGTATTTCTAACATCTATTTTCTTTTGCGCTACACTTGCTTTAGCACAAGAAAAGTCTTTACCAAACATAGATGTAAAAACATTACAAGGAAAAACTATTAATATTCAAGATTTAGAAAATGATGGTAATCCAATCGTAATTAGTTTTTGGGCAACCTGGTGTAAGCCTTGTAAAAAAGAACTCAATACTATTGCTGAAGTTTATGACGATTGGCAAGAAGAAACCGGTGTGAAGTTAATAGCCATTTCAATTGACGATACAAGATCTATGTCAAAAGTTGCTCCTTATGTAAATTCATCCGATTGGGATTACGAGGTATACCTAGATTCAAATTCCGATCTTAAAAGAGCAATGGGAGTATCAACTGTACCACACACTTTCCTAATTAATGGAGAAGGTAAGATTGTATGGAATCATAAAGGATATATTGATGGAGATGAAGAAGAGTTATTTGAACAAATTCAGCACCTTGTTACAAAATAAAATGAAAAATAGATTTCTTGCTTTTTTATTTTTAATCTCTTGCTGCAATCTAATTGCACAAAATAATGGTCAAATAACTGGAGATTTTAGTTTAAATCTTCAAAGCTATGCTGAAGATGCAGCAATAAATGCTGCTGCAGCTGATGAAGTAGTTTTAAATAATGCCTTTTTAAATCTTACCTATTCTTCAAATAATTTTATAATTGGTCTAAGATATGAGAGTTATCTAAATGCACTTTTAGACTATGATAGCGAATTTCGTGGAAATGGAGTTCCTTATAGATATGCAGGATACACAATCGATGGATTAGAAATTACAGCTGGAAATTTTTATGAACAGTTTGGAAGTGGTTTAATATTTAGAAGTTATGAAGAAAAAGGACTTGGTATTGATAATGCCATGGATGGTATTAGATTAAAATACAAAATTGGTAAAGGAATAAGTTTAAAAAGCTTTATTGGTAAAAGCCGAACTTTTTTCACTTATGCTGAAGGTATATTCAGAGGAATTGATGCTGAAATTGATATTAATGAAACATTTGAATTAGAAAACGCTACAAAATATATTTTAGGTGGTAGCTTTATTAGTAGATATGAGCAAAGAACAAATCCAAAATTTATAATCCCTCAAAATGTTGCAGCATATGCTGGAAGATTAAATATTCTTAATGGTGGCTGGAATTATTATGGTGAATTTGCATATAAGATTAATGATCCAATAAACTCTCTGCAAGAAAACCAAATGAATTATGCAAGTGGAAGTGCTTTTACAAATAGTTTGACATACTCTCAAAGAGGTTTTGGAATTACTGCTGAAATCCATAGAGCAGATAATATGTTATTACTATCTGAAAGAGAAAGAACTGGTAAGGCATATATAATGAATTATATACCTACTCTTAGTAAACCTCATGCATACACGCTACTTGCAATTTATCCTTGTGCCACACAAGCAATGGGAGAGTTAGGAGTTCAATTAGATATCTTCTACAAGATTAAAAAAGGTACTCTCTTAGGAGGAAAATATGGAACAAAAGTAAACTTTAACTTTTCAAGAATAAATGGATTAGAAGGAGGATATTCCATGCTGAATGACAATCAAGATCACACCCCTGCTTTATTTGATTTTTCTCAAGAACTATATTATTCTGACATAAATATTGAAATCAATAAAAAAGTAAATAAAAATGTCCGTTACAATGCTGTGATTGCAAATCAGACCTACAATAAAGATTTTCTTGAAGGAAAAACTCCAGGAGAATATGGAGTTCTTAATTCTACTATTGCAGTACTCGATTTGAGTTATAGAATTAAAAAAGGCCACACGATTAGATTTGAAACGCAAGCATTATTTTCAAAACAATTGGAGTCGGCAAGCAAAGAAGCTGAAGGTGATTGGTTAATGGCTCTTGCTGAATATACAATTTCTCCTAATTGGTTCTTTGCGATTCAAGACATGTATAATTATGGAAATGAAAATGAAAGCAAAAGACTACACTATATGAATCTAAATGTTGGTTTTTTGAAGGGATCTACTAGATTTGAAATTGGATATGGGAAAAAACGTGAAGGAATATTTTGTGTTGGTGGGGTGTGCAAACTAGTTCCTTCATCTAATGGATTAAATTTAAGTATAACAACAAGTTTTTAAAATATGAATAGATTTTTTTATATAATAATAGCAACTATATTCATAAGCTCATGTGAGGTTATTGAAGGTCCCTATATGACTGGGACAATTGATCCAATTGATACAACAAATAACCAATATGTAAAAAACATTCTTATTGAAGATTTTACTGGCCATACTTGTAAAAACTGCCCTGATGCCGCAAGAGAATTAGATGCTATTCATGATGTCTATGGCTCCCAAATTATTGGCTTAGCAATACATGCTGGACAAACATTTGCTCGTCCGTATCCAATTGACCCAACTGGAAATCCAGATGAAAAATTTATCTATGATTTTAGAACAAGTTGGGGGGAGGAATTAGATGGTTTTTTTCAGGTCAGTGCAAATGGGCTTCCAAAAGGAATGATCAACAGAATAGACTATAGCAGCAGTGGAGACCACAGAAAAGATTGGGGAGAGTGGGCGAATATTGTTGGAGATGAATTAAATAAAGATGTCGTATTTGGAATAAATATAGAAATTAATCAAACTCCATTAATGCTATCCGATCAGTTTGATATAATTATAAACTCTGAAGCACTTTCTACAATGAGTGGGAATTATAAACTTGTTGTTTGTTTAACTGAAAACAATATTACCAATTGGCAAAAAGATGGAGATATAGACGACGAATCATATGTACATAAACATGTCTTAAGATCATTTCTAACACCAACATTTGGAGAAGATTTAGCTGCTGTGGAAATTAATAATGGTGACAATTTTTCAAATGGATACTCTCCTGTAATAAGTACTCTAGAAAACAATAATATTAATCATTCGCAAAACACATTAACACTTGGAAATGGAAATGCCGGTGATTGGGATTTAAATAACATGTATGTCTTAGCTTATATATATGATGAATCTAATAACGAAATTCTTCAAGTAGAAGAAAAATCTCTTTTAAATAAATAAAATTTAAATGTTGCGGTTTTTAATTATTTCTCTACTAATATTTTTTTCCTTTTCTTTAAAATCACAAGTTCTTGTAGATAATATTAATGATGCAAAATCTTTTTTACAAGCATACTTAAATCCTCTCGGAAATGGTTTAGGGGCAATTACTAACAATGGATGGTACAATACCGCTAGGCCACATAAGTTATTAGGTTTTGATGCTACAGTGTCACTAAGCTTTCTAAATATCAGTAACGAAAAAAAGAGTTTTAATCCCAATTCAATATCTAATTTTTCCTCATCAAGCACTTCAACTCCCACCATATTAGGAAAAGGCAATGGTGCAACAGTGGAGTATCAAGGCGAAGAATTTAAATTACCTAATCAATCCCCATTATTCTCAATACTTGCTCTGCCAAACTTAAATTTAGGTCTAGGAATATTTAAAAAGACAGAAATAAATGGTCGATTTATACCTAATTATAAATATGATGCTGGATTTATTGGAAAAGGAGAAATTAATATGTGGGGGATTGGATTTAAACATGATCTCTTACAATGGATTCCGGTTATTGGTAATACTATTCCATTATCATTATCACTACAAGCAGCTCATACTCAGATGACATCTAAAATTTCAATATTAGATCAGCCAGTAAGTATGGACATACAAGCAACAAATATTAATTTAATAATTTCAAAAAATATTTTGATGGTATGTGGATATGCTAGTATTGGTTACAATTCATCATCTACTACTTTTAGGGCTGGAGAAAACATTAATAATTCTAATAGTTTTAATCTTGACGAATTAGAAATAACGCTTCCTATTGAAATGGAATTTGAAACAGTTAATGAACTCCGTGCAAATATTGGGCTAAAACTAAGCTTAGCTGTAATAACTGTTAGTGCAAACCACACAATTAGCGAATATCCCGTAACAACAATTGGAGTAGGTGCAAGTCTAAGGTAATGAAGAAAATATTTTTTCTAATTATATTTATTGGTTCTATAAACTTCTGTAGCTTATCACAAGAATTTAATGCTGGAATTTCTGCAGGCATTAGCACAAGTCAGGTCTCAGGAGATAATCTAGCAGGTTTTAATAAGGCAGGTATAATCTTAGGTGGCTTTGTAAATAGAAAAATCAATAATTTATTGATGGTTCAAATAGAGATGATTTATATTCAAAAGGGAAGTTCCAATCCGAATCAGAATGTAAATAATTTAGCTGATATACATTTAGACTATATTGAAATTCCATTGTTAGCTATTATTAAAAATTCAGAAAAACTCTCTATTGAAGGAGGGGTTCATTGTTCAGCACTAATTGATGGATACTACCAAGATCTTTATGGAGAATTAGAAAACCAAACAAGTTTTGATAGTTTTGAGTTAGGTGCAATTATTGGAATATCATATAATTTAAGTTCAAAAATTTCTCTAAACACAAGATTAAGTAACTCTATCATTCCTATTGCTAAACATGCCTCTGGACAAACTTATAAATTCAATAAGGGAAAGTATAATACTGGTTTAAACTTTATATTAAAATATCAAATCTAAAATGAAAAAGAATAAAATTATAGTGGCAATAACTGGAGCAAGTGGTGCTATATATGCAAAAGTTTTATTAGATAAACTTCAAGCACTTCATGATCAAATTAATGATGTTGGTATTATCATGTCAGATAATGCTAAATATGTTTGGAGAACAGAACTGGATAATGAAAACTATAATAACTATCCTTTTAAATTTTACGAAAAGATGGATTTTGAAGCTCCATTTGCCTCAGGCTCAGCAAAATACAATACTATGATAGTTTGCCCATGCTCTATGGGAACAATGGGAAGAATATCAAGTGGAATTTCTAATGATTTAACTACTAGAGCAGCAGATGTTATTTTAAAAGAAAGAAGAAAACTAATATTGGTTGCAAGGGAAGCACCATATAGTTTAATTCATATAAATAATATGAAAACTATTACTGAAGCAGGAGGAATTATATGTCCTGCTACTCCATCCTATTATAGTAAACCTACAAATTTTGAAGAGCTCACTGCAACTGTAATTGATCGAGTACTAGATCTTTGTGGCTTTGAATTTGACAAATATTCTTGGGGAGAAGACAATAAATAGAATATAATTTAGTTACATAAATATGGAGAAACTAAAATACCTGTCAATTGCAACTACGTGTACAGGTCTATTGTTCAAGGGAAATTACTGGCCCTATGCAAGCATAATCACCACAATAGGTTTTACAGCCATCATAATCTATTGTTTAATTAAAATATTTAAATCATAATGCTGAAATTTTGTAAGTCAGTTCTAGAGAAGGTAAGCTTTGACCCTCAACTATTTAGAAAAGAACTTATGAAAGCCACTAGATGGCTAAATAAAAAAGAATTGTCTAAATTAAAAGTATGGGCACTAGGGTGCTTTTCCCATTATAAGCAAACTATTCAAGAAGTATTTGACTCTTTATCTTAAAAAAGATTACTTTGATTGGAGGACTTTACTCTTCCTAAGTGCTTGAAGGCTAAATCAGTTGCTTGTCTTCCTCTTGGTGTTCTCATTAGATAACCCTCTTTAATTAAAAAGGGTTCGTAAACTTCTTCAATAGTACCTGCCTGCTCTCCAACAGCAGTTGCGATAGTTGTCAAACCTACAGGGCCACCTTTAAATTTATCAATAATTGCCGATAATATCCTATTGTCCATGTCATCTAAACCATTTTCATCGACATTTAATGCATTAAGAGCGTATTTAGTTATTTCTGTATCTATATTCCCATCACCTTTAATTTGAGCAAAATCTCTTACTCTTCTTAGAAGCGCATTAGCTATTCTTGGTGTACCTCTAGATCTACCTGCAATTTCAGACGCAGCACTAGAGGAAATACTAACATCTAAGATTGATGATGAACGATTAATTATTTCAGAAAGTAACTCTGTACCGTAATATTCTAAACGAGAATTAATTCCAAAACGAGCTCTAAGCGGAGAGGTTAATAAACCTGATCTTGTTGTAGCACCAATTAAAGTAAATGAGTTTAGCTTTATTTGTACAGTACGAGCATTTGGACCTGATTCTATCATGATGTCAATTTGATAATCTTCCATAGCGGAATACAAATATTCTTCTACAATTGGATTTAATCGATGTATTTCATCAATAAACAAAACATCTCTATCTTCAAGATTAGTTAATAGTCCAGCTAAATCACCAGGCTTGTCTAATACAGGTCCTGATGTAGTTTTGATATCTACTCCTAATTCATTAGCAATAATATAAGATAAGGTTGTTTTCCCAAGTCCAGGAGGACCATGTAAAAGAACATGATCCAAAGATTCTTCTCTTTGTTTAGCAGCTTGAATAAAAACTTCTAGATTATCAACTATCTTTTCTTGACCCTTAAAATCTGAAAATAGTTTTGGCCGTAGAACTTGTTCAAATTCTTTTTCCTCGCTACTTAAGTTGTCAGATTCTGGATTTAAATCTTCATTCATATACAAACAAAAGTAACAAACAATAAGTTAAAAATGTTATTCTAAATAGACTAAAAAAAGTCTTTAAGATTTATGTGTGAAGGTGTTTACTCTCTTCTAAGAATGGATGATGCTTAACACTCAATGGTCTTGTTGTTAAACTTCTAAATACAACATAGAAGAATAAGCCTAAAAATCCCAATCCCATTCCAAGATCGGTAAGACCTAAATGCCCATGATCGTGCAATGTCCCGGGGGCAAATAAAAGATAAGAGTTGATCCAGTGACCGATTAAAATAACAACAGATGCAACAATTAAGAAATTAGTATTTCTTTTTGCGTCTCTACTCATCAAAACTATCGTTGGAACAACAAAATTTATTGCAGCACTAAACCAAAAAAGGAATCTATAATTAGATAATTCAATTCTTTCCATAAAGTAAGTTACTTCCTCAGGAATATTAGCATACCATATTAACATGAATTGTGAAAACCACATATAGGTCCATACAACTGAAAATGCAAATACCCATTTACCTAAATCATGAATAATACTATCGTTGAGATCCTGAAGATAACCTTGTTTTTTAAGAAATAAGCAAAACAATAATATTGTAGTAAAACCTATAGCAGACCATTCCGAAAATATATACCAGCCAAATAAAGTACTAAACCAATGGGTATCAATAGACATAATCCAGTCCCAAGAGGCCATTGAAGAACTAACTGCAAAAAAGACAATAAACCAAGCAGAAACAGTGATTCCCTTATTGTACGAATTTTCACCAATACCACCTTCTAAATCTCCCTGTAAAGAAATATCTCTCAATCGTTTTGCACAATAAATCCATACAACAACATAAATTATTGATCTAACTAAAAAGAAAATAGGATTTAAATAAGCTTCCTTACCTGCAATAATTTTATCATAATTAGGAGCTCCTTCTGTCATGATTCCTTCTTCCATCCAATGATATATATGATTCCAATGCAACATTGCTGCAACAACAATAAAAATCATTACTGCACATGCATAAGGAAGAAAAGTCATTATTGCTTCTGGGACCCTTTTTATAACTGTAGACCAACCAGCTTCAGCAACATGCTGTAGTGCAACAAAAAATACTGCAAAAATTGAAATTCCTAAGAAAAAATAATTATTAAAAATTAAGCTTGTCCAAGCAGCATGGGAGTCGTTAATGAATGCATAAACTGTTGATAGTAATCCTATAGCGATTAATACCAGCGATAATAAATGTGTAGATTTTGATATTTTATACATTATAAATTTATTTATTCAGCACTATAATTTTGTAACTCTTGAACATAAAGTACAATTTTCCATCTTTCCTCCTCACTAAGCTGTGATGAATGTGGTCCCATAGCATTTAGACCATATGTAAGTGAATGAAAAATATGCCCAGCTTTTAGTTGATTCATAGGAACATTGGGTCTTCTTAACATCTTGCCGTCATTGTAATGGGGTACAGCAGAATATACGGGGTGATTTATTGAACCTCCACCAGCACCAAATTCTCCATGACAATGCTTACAGAACATAGAATATAATTTTTTACCTTCATCAATATTCTTTTCACTAGCTTCATAAGGATTAACTGCTTCATTACCTGCTCTTAGATACTCTTCTAATGAGTTCTCATAATAGAAAGTAGATAAATAATTTCTTGCAATTGTACCTTTAACTGGCTTTCTAGCATTTAAACTATCACTAAAATAACTATTCTGACCATAAGTTTCTAAAGAAGGTGAACGATACATATTAGGCATAAATTCATATCCAGGCCCAGGATTTGAACAAGAACAAATTAATGCAAGAAGCGTAATTAAATATATCTTATTCATCATCAATATTTTTTTCATTAATTTCAGATGCCCCTGTAGATTTTAAGATTTTTACAATGTCCTTATCACCATCTTCTACAATAAGTTCCATTAAAAATTTATCGTCAGTGGTTCTAGGGTCAGGACTTTTAGTTGACGCTCCTGGATAAAGCTTATTTCTATAAAAATATGTTAGGGACATTAAATGTCCAGCAAAAAGAACGGTACATTCAAACATAATCGGAACAAAAGCAGGCATATTCTGATAAAATGTAAAATTTGGTTTACCACCAATATTCATAGGCCAGCTTTTTCCAACTCCGGAAATCATTATGTAGTAAATTAATAAACCTCCAAATAACAAACCGATACATCCATAAATAAACGCCGTAATTGCCATTCTAGTTTCTTTTAAACCAAGAGCATGATCAAGACCATGGACAGGAAAAGGACTATACACCTCTTCAATATCATATTTTTTTGATTTTATCTCTTTTACAGATTGTAAAAGAATTTCCTCATCATCAAAAATAGCATGTATAACTTTCTTATTCATGACTTCTAGTTTTATATTCGGATCCAGATGATTTCAAAATAGTCTTTAATTCAGCTTGAGCAACAACTGGGAATGTTCTAGCATACATTAAAAATAGCACAAAGAAAAATCCAATTGTCCCTAGAAAAATTCCAATATCAACAAAAGAGGGTGAGAACATTGTCCAAGCTGATGGAAGGAAATCTCTATGTAATGAAGTTACAATAATTACAAATCGTTCAAACCACATTCCAATATTTACAAATATTGATAATATAAATGTTGCAATAAATGATGTTCTAATCTTTTTTATCCAATAAAGCTGGGGAATAATAACATTACAAGACATCATTGAAACATAAGCCCACCAATAAGGCCCAGTTGCTCTATTTAAAAAAGCATATTGCTCAAATTCAACTCCTGAATACCAAGCCATAAATAACTCAGTTATATATGCAGTACCTACCATTGAACCAGTAAATAGAATAATGATGTTCATGTATTCTATATGCTTAATTGTAATATAAGCCTCCATTTTAACAACCTTTCTAACAATAATTAGGAGTGTTTCAACCATAGCAAAACCTGAAAAAAGTGCTCCTAACACAAAATAAGGAGGGAATATAGTTGTATGCCAACCAGGTATAACTGAAGTTGCAAAATCCATACTTACAATTGAGTGTACTGAAAAAACAAGTGGGGTTGCCAAACCTGCTAAAACTAATGATACTTCTTCAAACCTTTGCCAGTGCTTTGCTCTACCACTCCATCCAAATGCTAATAAAGTATATAATTTCTTCTTCATTGGACTAATAGTCTTACTCATTCTGTCTCTAATCATGGCAAAATCTGGAATTAATCCAATATACCAGAAAACAGTAGAAACTGTTAAATAAGTAGAAATTGCAAACACATCCCAAAGTAATGGAGAGTTAAAATTTTGCCATAATGAACCAAATGTATTAGGAATAGGAAAAACCCAATATGCAAGCCATGGACGACCCATATGTATTAGTGGAAACAATCCAGCTTGTACAACTCCAAAAATGGTCATAGCCTCAGCAGACCTGTTAATTGCCATTCTCCACTTCTGACGAAAAAGAAGAAGAACTGCCGAAATTAATGTTCCAGCATGACCAATTCCAATCCACCAAACAAAATTAGTAATATCCCATGCCCAGTTAACTGTTTTATTTAATCCCCAAACACCAATACCTGTTCCTATAGTATAGGCTATGCAACCAATTCCCCATAAAAATAAAACAACAGAGAGACTAAATAAAATCCACCAATATTTATTGGCTTTACCTTCAACAGGTAATGCAATCTCTCTAGTAATATCATGATAAGTTTTTTTACCAAGTATTAAAGGATCTCTTATTTCTGATTCTTGATGCATTATGCTTTATTTCTAATTTTAGTTTGATAAAATACAGAAGGCTTAACATTTAGATGATCTAATAAATCATAAGCTCTTTCATCATTTCTTAAATCCCAAACTTTACTCTTCTTATTATTTGAATCTCCAAATACTAATGCGTTAGTTGAACATGAGGATGAACATGCGGTTTGAGCTTCATTATCTTTTACAGGTCTACCTTCTCTTTTAGCAGTAAGTTTAACTTCTTGTATTTTTTGAATACACATGCTACATTTTTCAATAACACCTCTAGATCTAACAACTACGTCAGGATTTAACACCATCTTACCGAGATCATCGTTCATATGAAAATCAAATTTTTCATTTTCTGAATACTGAAACCAGTTAAATCTCCTCACTTTATAAGGACAGTTATTAGCACAATATCTTGTGCCAATACATCTGTTGTATGTCATTTGATTTAGTCCCTCGTTACTGTGAGTTGTAGCAGCAACTGGACAAACATTTTCACATGGTGCGTGATTGCAATGCATACACATAACAGGTTGGAATACCACTTCAGGACTTTCTGAAGGCACTTCCATTTCACTATACATCGTTATAGCTGAAATTTTTTCTTCTTTAGAAAGCTCTTTTGTCATATCAGAAGAGAAATAGCGATCAATTCTTAGCCAATGCATATCTCTACTTTTCCTCATTTCTTCTTTACCAACAACAGGAATATTATTTTCAGATTGACATGCAACGACACATTCTCCGCATCCAATACAAGAAGTTAAATCAATAGATAGATTCCAAAAGTGGCCAGTTTCTAAGTCATGTTCTTCATATAGTGAAACCTCATTAGCAGGTAATTTTCCTTTATATGTATGATATAATTCACGATGATTTCCAGCAGATGGATCTTTAATATACTCTGATAAAGAAGTTTCTTTAACAATATCTCTCCCCATCATAGTATGATGCAGTTGAATAGAAGCAAATTCATACTCTCCTTCAATTTTTGTAATTGTCAGCTCTTTAGTGTTTGAAAAAGGATAAGCATTAAAACCAACATTGTCTCCTGCTTTGCCTGCTCTTGTTCTTCCATATCCTACTGCCATACCAACAGTATTCTGTGCTTGACCAGGTGTAATCATAACTGGAACATTTTCTAATGTATTCTCACCGTCTGTAATATTTACTAAACTGCCATTCATAGCACCATTAGCAACATTCCAATTTGAAAGTCCTAATTTCTCGGCTGTAGAAGCAGAAATTGTTAAATAATTATCCCAACATGCTCTTGTAATAGGGTCTGGAAGCTCTTGTAACCATGGATTATTTGCTTGACTTCCGTCGCCTAACGCAACGGTTTCATATATTTCTAGTTCTATTGACTCATTATTTCTCTTTGCAACAGAAGCAGAATTATCAGTAAATCTTTTTACTTTAACAGAAGGTTCATCAAGATTAAAGTAGCCATCATGTAATGATTTATTCCAATCTACACCCTTTGATATCCAGTAATTCTTTTGAAATGATTGGTAGTCAGATTTATTCATCCAACTCAGTAAACTTTCTTGAAATTGTCTTGTGTTAAAAAGAGGGGAAATAGTTGGTTGCATTAAAGAATAAACTCCATGCTTTGGATTTGCATCTCCCCAACTTTCAAGATTATGACTATCTGGACAAACATAATCCATTAAATGAGCTGTTTCATCATGATGCTGTGATGTAGATATTTTAAGAGTAACATTTTTCAGAGCATCATTAAATTTCTTCGAATTAGCTAATGTGTAAGAAGGATTGACATTATATGTAATTAGAGCGTCAACATTTCCATTTTGCATATCATCAATTAATGCGTCTATCTTATTTGTATTTCCTTGTTTTAATTTTGAAGGATTAGTTAAAGAAATAGTATTTCCATAATTAGATAACTGATGATTTATAGCATTAACTATAAGCTGGGTGTTCTTATCATTGCTATTACTAATAACAATAGATTTTGATTTACTTGATTTTAAATCTTTAACAATCTTTTCTAGTCTTTTATCAAAACTTTCACCCTTTAATGCTCCAAGAATATTAGATAGTAAGTAAGCTTGTTCTGATGGTTTAATCTGAATTCTTTTATCAGCATTAGCTCCAGAGAGAGACATATTTGTTTCAAGCTGGTAATGCTTAGACATTTTTCCAGATTTTGGATTTCTACCATTTACATAATCAGTAGCATAATCATTTGCCATCCAGTTAGCTAAAAAATCTGCTCCAAATGATACAATAATATCTGCCTTATCAAAACTATATGTAGGAGCCAATCTCACTCCAAAAGATTCTAAATTTGCATCTAAAAGACCATCATGTGGAGTAGAATCAATCATAAGATGTTCTACATTGTTATATTTTTTTGAAAAATCCTTAACTAACTCTTTAGTAGTAGGACTCAAAATAGTAGAAGAAAGTAAGACTATTTTACCATTTTTAATGCTTGATAATTTGTCTTTAATTTCCAAATCTATAGTTCTCCAATCAGATTCACCATTATTTTTTAAAGGATATTTTAAACGAGAAGAATCATAAAGTGAGAGAACAGAAGCCTGAACACGAGCATTAGAAGATGTTTTGTTACCCTTAATTTTAATTGGCCTACCTTCTCGTGTTTTTACAAGAACGCTAGCAAAATCTCTACCATCGTAAATTGTAGATGCATAGTAATTCGCAACACCAGGAATTATTTCGTCTGGCTTAACTAAATATGGTATTGATTTAACAACTGGAGTTTCACATGCTGCTAATGTAGCAGCTGCCGTGCTGAATCCTAAAAACTTTAAAAAATCTCTTCTACTACTATTAGTAGAGGAAAGGTTTTTTTTATCACCTAAAAATTGATCAACTGGTAAATCCTCAACAAATTCATTTTGAGCAAGTTTTTCAACAATAGGATCGTCGTTTAACTGAGCAAGCCCTTTCCAATATTTCTTAGTTGTTTTCATTTTACCCATACTTGTTTAATAATGACATTTTGCACATTCGATACCACCAATTTTATCAACTGTAATTTTCTCCCCTTTGTACTTTTCTTTTAGCTGATCATGAAGTTCTGTGTAATATTCATTACCCTCCATCGCAACTTCAGTTTCCCTATGACAATCGATACACCATCCCATTGTAAGAGAAGCGTGTTGATATAAGACTTCCATTTCCTCAACAGGTCCATGACAAGTTTGACATTCTACTTTTCCAGCTACAACATGCTGTGAGTGATTAAAATAGGAAAGATCAGGGAGATTATGTATTCTAACCCATTTAATAGGTTTTTGCTCATAGCCTTCAATGTATGTTTTTGAGTCAGGATCAAAACCAACAGCATCATATATTTTTGAAATTTCTGTTGTTCCTGTAATTTTACCCTCATTAATGTAAGTATGACAGTTCATACATACATTGGCAGATGGTATCCCAGAGTGCTTACTTTTTCTTGCTGAAGAATGACAGTAGTTACAATCAACACCATTTTCACCAGCATGAACTTTATGTGAAAAGGCAATAGGTTGTTCAGGCATATATTGAGTGTAAACACCTACCCCTAGCATTGTATCGTATGAAAATTTTAAGACAACTATTAGTGTAGCAACCGTAACAAATGCTACATTTCTATTTTCAGAAATAAATAAATTAAACTGACTAATAAGAGTTTCTGGAATAGTTTCCGTTTCTTGACCAATACTTTCCTTTAATTTGTTTTTTAAAGATGTTAAAAGATAAACTAACAGCAATAAAAACAAGGCTATTATCATTAAAATTGTTGAAGTCTTGATTCCTTCTTCTTCAGAAAGGACTAAGTCTGCCGTAACAACTTCTTCAACAATTGGCGGACTCTTTAAATATGCAAAAACAGCTTCAAAATCAGCATCCTCAAAGTAATATGATGGCATTGCAACTTTATTATACTCTTCATAGAGTGCTATTGCTTCGGCATCTCCAGAAGCAATAAAATCTGATGAACTATTAATCCATTTTTTTAACCACTCCTTAGTTCTTCGATCGGTAACACCCTTTAATCCTGGCCCAATTAAGGCCTTGTCTGTCATCATATGACATGACGTACAGTTTGCTTTATAGATTTGTTCACCTTTTTGAACAGCAAGAGAATCTACTGTTTCTTGAGAGAAAGCGCTTGTAATGGAATTTAAAAAAATAGCTAATGTTAGAAAAACAAAGCTATAAGTATATTTCGTCATAAATCGTTCACCAATTTGCTTGACAAAATTAATTTATTTTATTTAATTCCTCTAGCATAAAACTGAAGAAATATTGTAATTTATAGTCGGTCTAAATAAGTATTTCTGGAAATTTGTTTAAAATAGAAAAGTATGGAAATTTTATTTAATTGTACTAATCTCTATAACTTCTTTAACTTTTGGAACAGCGTTTTTGACAGCTATCTCCACACCGTTTTTCAAAGTCATCATACTCACATGACAAGATTCACAGGCACCAAGCAATTTAACTTTTACCACATAATCATCTGAAACTTCGATCAAATCTATATCACCACCATCCTTTTTTAAATAGGGTCTTATCTCATCTAAAGCAGTTTCAATTTTATTTAATATTTTTTTACTTGTTATCACCTATTGCTATGTTTTTATGAACAACCTTTCATGTTAGTTATTTTAACGGATTCTGTAGATGGAAGATTTGAATTTCTTTCTTCCACACTTTGAACTACTTTTTTTGCTAAGTTAATAAATGAATTTGAAATTTCAGTATTTAGCTGTAAAACTGCAGGTCTTCCAGCATATGCAGCTTCTCTTAAAGACTGAACAATTGGAATCTGCCCGAGTAGCTCAACACCTAACTTTTCAGCTAAATTCTTAGCGCCATCCTTGCCGAAAATAAAATATTTTTTATCAGGAAATTCTTCAGTTATAAAAAAGGACATGTTTTCAATAATTCCTAATACAGGAACATCAATACTTTTCATTTTAAACATATTTACGCCTTTTTCAGCATCAGCCAAAGCAATTTCTTGTGGAGTACTTATAATAACTGCGCCTGTAATTGGAATTGCCTGAACCAATGATAAATGAATATCACCTGTACCTGGCGGCAAATCAACAACTAAATAATCTAACTCTCCCCAATGAGAATCCCAAATAAGCTGATTAAGAGCTTTTGAGGCCATTGGACCACGCCAAACAATTGCCTGATTAGCCTGAGTAAACAAACCCATTGAAACCATTTTAACCCCATAGTTCTCAAGAGGCTGCATTTTTTTCTTACCATCAACTTCAATTGCATTTGGTGACTCTCCAACTAAATCAAACATAATTGGCATTGAGGGACCATAAATATCAGCATCTACTAATCCAACTTTATAGCCTAGCTCAACCAGTGCTACAGATAAATTCGCTGAAATTGTAGACTTACCTACACCACCTTTGCCTGATGAAACAGCAATAATATTTTTAACCCCAGGTATTGGATTTCCTTTTATCTTATTATCCTTTTCTACTTTTTTCACTATATAATTTAGCTTTACCACAGTATTTTTTCCAAATTGTTTTTGCAAAGCATCTACACAAATATTTTCAACACGTTTTTTAAATTGTAGCGTTGGGTTTGAAATCTGGATATCTAAAACAACCTCATTACCAAAAAGCTGAATATTTAGGATTACACCTAAATCGACAAAATTCTTATCAGTATTTGGAAATAAAACTTTTTCAAAAACTTCTTTTATATTTTTTTTATTTAAATCCACAGGCTTTATTTGCACACGCAAAT
>Ga0222716_10000821_pt1 | contig 26537 bp, 25 predicted proteins | sample C33_13DmetaG_FD_165044 | JGI IMG/M metagenome (GOLD analysis project Ga0222716, IMG submission 165044) | Estuarine water microbial communities from San Francisco Bay, California, United States - C33_13D | ecosystem: Environmental > Aquatic > Marine > Unclassified | place: USA: California... | reverse complement strand
CATCATGAATTTTTCTCATAAATTTATCTCTGTAAGTTTTTGCAATAATTGAAGCAGCAGCAATAGCTAAATACTTGCTGTCACCTCTGATTATACAATTATGTGAATGGTTTTTATATCTTTTAAAGTGAGGACCATCAACTAAAATAACTTCAAAGGCGTTTTGAGTTTTTTTTAAAGCTTTATGCATGGCAAGAATAGAAGCATTTAATATATTGATTTCATCAATTTCTTTTTCATCAACTATTCCTATTTCACAAGATATAGCCTTTTTGAGTATAATTTTACTTAACTCTTCTCTTTTTCTTAACGATAATTTTTTTGAATCATCTAAATCTGAGTTCTTGAAGTTTTTTGGTAAAATCACTGCAGATGCTACAACCGGACCAGATAAAGATCCTCTACCAGCTTCATCACAGCCTATTTCTATTTTAGAGCTAAACCGTTTTAAACTCATTATTTAATTAGACCCATTTTTGGAGGTTTATTTGACTTGCTTCTTATTTGTCTGTTTCTAGCATCGATGTCTTCTTTTAAAATCCATTTTCCGTTAAGATAGTTAAACGCATTATAGGTGCCTTCTGGAATGTAATACTCATGCATTCCTTCAAGTTCTTTTTTAATTGGAACTAGTTGGTCAAAAATAATTCTATTATCATCCTCATTATACTTTAAACTAAATGATGATTTTGAATCACATTCAAGAATAATTCTTCTTTTTTTGGATTTATCCTTAAGTTTAAAAATAGGTAGGCCAAACTTCACTTTATTTTTACCAGAAAAATACATTGGTTCAATTATTTTTTTGGTGCTTCTGCCATCGTTTCCATCCCATCCTAGCAGAGTATAAAACTTTCTTCCAGACTTCTTAACATAAATAATATTGTAATAAAGTGCTCCATACCAATTTTTGCTATCTAAATCTTCAAAATCAGAGTTTCTAATATTTTCAGAGTTATCTTTTAGTTCAATTATTTCATATTTCTTCTTTTTTTTCTGATGAATTATGCAGAAATAATCATAGGTTTCATTATCTTTTCTTAAAATCCAGTTAAAGATTCTAAAACTATTATCACTTGGTGATAAAATAGAGATTGTTGGTAGAGAATCAAATGGATATTTAAAGGACTTATTATAAGTAAGAACTTCTTTTAATATTGGTATAAAGCCTTTGTTTGCTTCTATTCTCTCTGATTCTATTTTGGAAAACATAATTTTTTCAGCAATTACTTTTAAAGTGTCTTCATACTCTTTGATGAGACTGAAGCTAACATTTTGTGATGTTAGATTTGTTGTAATTGAAAAACAAAAAATTATGAGTAATATCCTTTTCATTTTTGGTAAAATATACTTTGTAAAGTATAGTTTTGTAAAAATAAAGTTTTTATGAATTTAAAAGAAAGGATATCTTTATTTTCTTCTCTGGGAAACGTTATTGCAGATAAAGACAATCCAAATATAATTACAAGTTTTCATCGAATAAAAACTTCTAACGCTTGGTTTTCTGAAGAAAACATCTTACTTTCTTTGTCTTCTGTAAGTAAAATGTTAACTGAAGAGGCTTTAATTGATTGGACATCTAAATATGATTTTAAATCTACTTCAAATAAAAAGAAGGTTTTTATTATTATGGCTGGAAATCTACCATTAGTTGGTTTTCATGATTTTTTATCTGTCTTAATATCTGGAAATGTTGCTGTTGTCAAGCTTTCATCCAAAGATAATATTCTTCCAAGAATTTTAATTGAACTAATGATTTCTATTGATCCTAGAATAAGTGAATTTATTAATGTGGTTGATAATATTATAGATTTAAATGTAGATGCTGTAATTGCTACAGGCTCTGACAACTCTTCAAAATACTTTGATTACTATTTTAAAGGCTTTAAATCAATTATTAGGAAGAACAGAAGGTCCATAGCTATATTGGATGGTTTTGAATCTGAGAGTCAGCTAGAATCTTTAGCTGATGATGTTTTTTCATATTTTGGATTAGGTTGTAGGAGCGTATCAAAAATATATATACCTGTTGATTATGATTTAAATAAATTATTTAAATCTTTCTATAAATATAACCCTATTATTAATCATATAAAATATGCTAATAATTATGATTACAACAAAACAATTTATTTAATGAATAAGGAAAAGTTGTTGGATAATGGTTTTGTGATTTTTAAGGAAGATCAATCTATTCAATCTCCAGTAGCAACAATATTTTATGAATATTACAATTCCAGCGTAGATTTAAATAATTACATCAAGTTAAACAGAAATCTTTTTCAATGTATAGTCTCTAATAAAGATATTCCTTTTGGGCAATCTCAATTTCCTGAATTAACGGATTATGCTGATCAGAAAGATACAATAGAATTTTTGTTGTCTATTTAATCTTCAAATTCAAATGCTCCCATGCTAGGCGGGTTATTTCTTGTTTTTTCTTCAATGTCCAGCAGAAGATTGTTGTCTAGAGTTAGCTGATAATTACCAGTATATATTGCAGGTGATAAACTAGAGAGTTTAAAATCATTATTAAGATGATCAACAAATAGAGGGTCTGTATTTTTTATAATGTTATTAAAGCTAGAATTATTGGTGTTAAAATTAGGGTCAATTTTAATTAATGAGTGATTAAAACTATAATTAAAACTTCCAGATTCTTCTTCTTGAAAACTTATTTCTGTACTAAGTGATCCATAAATAATACAATTTTCAAAAGATACATTATTCAAATCTCTGATTTGAATATTATCATAAGCATCAATATAAAAATTATTGAGAAGTATTGAAGGTGTATTTCTGATAGAATAGTTCCAGTAATTCGCAAATGTACAATGATTAAAAGAGTAGTCCCCGCCAATATAGCAAGCAACTGTATATTGACCACATTCGCTAACAATAGTGTTATTAGCTTCAATCTTAGCTCCTTGTCCTAATATTCCAATCGAAGACATGTTTGATATTATGGTGTTATTTATCTTTACTGTTGGATTGTTATTTGCAACTGTATCTGCATGAATGCCAGTAGTTCCGTTCTTAATTATTGCATAATTAATTTCGTTGTCAACACTTCCAGGAATAAATCGTATTCTATCCCACTGACCAGGAAGATTTGTATACCAAGAATCTAATCTATCTCCCTGAAAAGTGACTTCATTTCCATATGTTCCATTAACTTTTAATGTTCCTCCGGCTTGATTAGAAAATGGGTTTCCAACTAAAATTCCGGAATTCTGATGAAAATAAATATTTGTTCCAGCGTCAATATTAAGTTGAGCATTTGGTTCTACAATTACATAGCCATAAATAACGTGTGGTTTATTATTTGTCCATGTTTGGTTTGATGCAATTTGATGATAATAAATTTTTGTAGTATCAATACCATCAATAATTTCTCCAAAAGTGTTAGGAGTGTGAAAAACAGCATCTTGTCCCCATGCTACAAGCATGACTGATTGAGTTGAATTTCCGCTTTCAAAAATTAGAGAGTCAGATAATATATAAGGAGTTGTGTTTAAAGAAGGATTAATTGTTATTTCAATAAAAAGGAAAATACTATCGTTTTTTGGTATTAGAATATTGTTTTGAGTATTTCCCGGAGCTCCATCAATATTCATTCTAAAATTTGCAGCAGAGAGGCCTTTTAGTTTGATATTTGATGATACATCAAAATTATTGTTGTTATAAATTGTAAGTGTTTTAGTAATGCTTCCTACTGAAGCAAAGACAGTGTCAAATGTTATTGTGTCTGATGAGAATTGTAATTTGACATTTGAATTCATTACTTCCTCTTCAGTGCAAGAAAAAAAGATACAAAAGGATAATATGGTAATTAAAAAGTATTTCATTTAATTTTCTTTAATCTATCTATATCTCTTTTAATATCTTTTTCTTTTATACTTTCTCTTTTGTCAAATGTTTTTTTTCCTTTGGCAAGTGAGATTTCTAGTTTAATTTTCCCTTTTTCATTTGAAAAAAGTCTTAGAGGTATAAGGGACATTCCTTTCTCTTTAATTTTTGAATCAATTTTATTTAATTCAATTCTATTTAAAAGTAATTTTCTGACTCTTTTGGGTTCATGGTTCTGATGACCGTTATTAGAATATTCATCAATGTGAAGATTTCTAACCCATAATTCATTATCAATAAATAGACAATATGCATCAGAAATATGAGCTTGGTTGTTACGAATTGATTTTATTTCAGTTCCAACAAGAACAATTCCAGCAACAAACTTGTCGATAAGTCGATATGAAAAAGACGCTTTACGATTCTTAATATTTATACCATTACTACTCATAGTACAAATATACGCTTTTGTAAAAAGATTTTATCCCAGAGAAACATCTAGTATCATCATGACAATAAAGCCTAGGATTAAGCCAATACTTGCAATATCAACATTACCACCCCTCTGACTCTCTGGAATTACTTCTTCAATTACAATAAAAATCATTGCACCAGCAGCAAAAGAAAGTGCATAAGGAAGTATTGGATATACAGAAATTACTATGGCAGCTCCAATAACTGCAAATATTGGCTCTACAATCGCAGATAGCTGACCCCACTGCCAAGATTTAAATTTTGAAAGCCCTTGTCTTCTTAGTGGCATAGAAACTGCAAATCCCTCAGGTGCGTTCTGTAGGCCCATTCCTATTGCTAGAGCAATTGCACCGCCCATTTCCATGCCAATGTCCATTCCAGAAGCAAGAGCGCCAAAGGCTACTCCAACAGCTAATCCTTCAGGTATATTATGTAATGCAATTGCTAGAACGAGTAATTCTGTCTTTTTTAAATCAGTTGTTGGTCCTTCAGCATTTTCTACTGATTCAAATAAATGTAAGTGTGGTATCTTTTTGTCTAGGTAATAAAGAAATAATGCTCCCAATAAAAATCCTACAGCTGGTGCAAACCAGATAGGCAAAGATGTAATCCCTAATTCTTGTTGTTTTTCAACAGTTGCAATGGCAGGAGAGAGAAGAGACCAAAAACTTGCAGCAATCATTACACCTCCAGTAAATCCAAGACACATGTCTAAAACTTTTCTATTGCTAGACTTAAAAAAGAAAACTAGACTGGCACCAATAGCAGTTAGAATCCAAGTAAATAATCCACCTATTAATGCTTGAATAATTGGTGATTGTTGAATAAACCATTTATATAATTCTAATTCTTCCATTTTAACTAATTTTAATTAATATATTTTCTGCTATTTCTTTACTTATATGCTCTGTTCTAGAATCGTATGTAATTTTCATAGATTGATCAAATTTAATTTGCTCTAATACTCTTACTCTAGTTCCAATACTGATTTTTAATTTTGTTAAGTGATCAAGAAAATCTTTATTGTCTAAAGATACTCCCATAATTATACCTTCTTCATTAATATCCATTTCAAAAATTGAAATTCTTTCTTGAAAATTAAAAATTCCATTTTTTGTGGGTATAGGGTCACCATGAGGATCAAATTTTGGATAGTTTAAAAAATGATCTAACTTATCAGTTAATTTACTTGATTTAATATGTTCAAGTTGTTCAGCAACATCATGAACTTCGCTCCAGCTAAAATCAAGTTTGTTAACCAAAAAAGTTTCCCATAATCTATGTTTTCTTATGGTTTTAATTGCATTGTCTTCGCCTTTACTACTAAGCCTTACACCATTGTATTTTTCATATATAACCAATTTTTTATCTTGAAGTTTTTTTATCATTTCAGTAACTGAGGCAGGTGAGGTGTCAAGTAAATTTGCTATATCATTTGTAGAAACATTTTTTTTAGTCTGCATATGAACAGAAAAAATGGCTTTTAAATAATTTTCTTCAGAACGTGTAATCATTATGTAAATATAATATTAATTTAAGGTTATTTAATTTTTTTTTTAGGAATACCTAAAATTAAATATTTGTAAGTATTGTTATTTTAAATAAACACTTGTTATCAATAATTTTAATTTATTTAAATAAATAAATCAAAAAAAAATAATTATTTAATAAAATATTGATATTCAAATAAATATGATATTTATATAAAGTTATTTAAATGTTAAATGTAAAAATAATACTAATTTTATATATATTTTATAAGATGATTTATTAATATTGTTGTTTACAAATGAAAACATTAGTTTGATGAATAAAAGATTTAAAATATGGCTTGATTCTGTAAATTTAAATGCTAATTCATTTTCAAAATTGGTTAATTTAAATAGATCCACAGTATCACATATTATTTCTGGAAGAAATAAACCAAGTATTGATGTATTAGAAAAAATTCTTGCTATTTATCCTGATCTTAATATAAACTGGCTAATAACTGGATTTGGTTCCATTAACGTTAAAACAGATAATATTAAAAAGAGTGTTAATAAAGTAGTTATTTTTTACGAAGATTCATCATATGAAGAGTTAGTTAATTAATTTCATTCTTGTATTTTTGATAAAAAAATAAAAATGCTAATTCTAGGTATGGAAGCATCCAATGATATAATTATAATATTATTACTTCTTTCTTTAGTTTTAGTTTTCTTTTACATTCTTAGTTACAAGTTTTTAAGGTATTTTTTATTTTTATTTGATCCTGAAAAAATACATAAAATAAGTTTTGTTTTTCTTAAATTATTATTTTCAATACCCTCATCATTATCATTTTGGAAACATTTTTTTATTGTTAAAAATAAATCATTAGAAAAAACTGTATTTGGATTAAATTTTGATAATCCAGTTGGATTGGCTGCAGGATTTGATAAAGATGCAGAAATTTTTGATGGATTAGATACTTTTGGCTTTGGTTTTGTAGAAATAGGAACTGTTACTCCTCTTGCACAAGATGGAAATCCCAAACCTAGACTATTTAGATTAAAGAATGACAATGCTGTTATAAATAGAATGGGTTTCAATAATGATGGGGTTGAAGCTGTTGTTTCAAGATTAAGAAGGAAGAAATCAAATATTATTATCGGTGGTAACATAGGAAAGAATAAGTTAACCCCCAATGACAAGGCTATAAACGATTATGAGATATGCTTTGAGAAATTATTTAATTATGTAGATTATTTTGTTGTTAATGTCAGCTCTCCAAATACTCCTGGACTAAGAGATCTTCAGGAAAAAGAGCCGTTAACAAAACTTTTAAAAAGATTACAAGAAATAAATAGAGATAAATCCAAACCAAAACCAATACTTTTAAAAATTGCCCCAGATTTAACAAATCCTCAATTAGACGATATAATACAAATAATTGATGAAACTGGCTTAGAAGGCGTTGTAGCCACAAATACAACATTAAATAGAGATGATCTTAACACTGCTAAAGTAAAAGTGAAAAATATTGGTAATGGTGGCTTAAGTGGAAAACCTTTGAAAGATAGGTCAACAGAAGTAATTAAATACTTATCTAAAAAGTCTAATAATTCATTTTCTATTATTGGAGTAGGAGGGATTTCATCTGCTAGTGATGCTATAGAAAAATTAAATGCTGGTGCAGATCTAGTTCAGATATATACAGGATTTATATATGAAGGCCCTCCTCTAGTCAAAAATATTAATAAGGGATTAATTAAACACTAGATTAACAATGAAAAAACTACTACTTATATTACTTTGCTTGCCTTTACTATTTGATTCTTGTATAAATGATTCTCAAAACAATACACTTAAAGATTCTATCTCAAATGCAATAATTAGTTTTAGTGTAACTTCTAAAAACCCTGAATTAACTTCAAGTTTTGGAAAAGATGTCTCTTTAAATGAAATGATAACTATAAATATTAAAACTAATGATAATATTTTTTTTAAGGATTTTAATTTCACTTTGGATAATAAAGTTGATGGAGCTCTTAATTTTTACTCAAATAAAGGAATCTTAATGTGTAATGCGCCAACAAAATTATCTACAATGACTATGCCTCCAAATGGAAATGGGTTAAAAACTTATAATACTGGAGATGATTTTGAAATTTCAGCAATGACTTTAATTAAGGTGAACTCAACAAATTTTGTGATTTCAGACATACAATCAAATGAACAATAGATTAACAATGAAAAAACTACTACTTATATTACTTTGCTTGCCTTTGATTGGTCTTGGACAAGATTGGGTTGATATGATGCAAGATCCAAATATAAATTTTTATCAAACTCAATCTTCTTTTAATGATTTTTGGGAAGGAAGGACTATTGAAAAAGGTAAAGGATGGAAACAGTTTAAAAGATGGGAAAATTTTATAGAACAGAGAGTCTATCCTGATGGAAACCTCCAGCTACAAATATTATTTGAAGAAAATCAAAATTTAAATTCTAGAAATGATAATTTTAGAATGATGCCTCCTAATGTTTGGACTCAAGTTGGACCTAATAATGTTCCTCTAGAAGGAAGTGGGAGAAAGAGAGGTATAGGAAGATTAAATTCAATTGTTTTTCATCCAACTAATGCAGATGTTCTTTACGTTGGTGCTCCTGCTGGTGGATTTTGGAAATCAACAAATGCTGGCCAAACTTGGAGTACTAGCACTGATTTTCTTAACAACCTAGGTGTTTCTGATATTGCTATACATCCATCAAATCCCGATACTTTATTTATTGTAACGGGAGATAGAGACGGTGGAGACACTTATGCTTACGGTGTGATGCGATCTTATGATGGCGGTCTTTCATGGCAAACAACTGGATTATCTTTTAATATTACATCATCATATAGAGGTAATAGAATACTGATTGATCCATTAGACCCTAACATTATAATTGTTGCTACAAGTAATGGAGTCTACAGGTCTATTGATGGAGGAGATAATTTTGTACATACATTTCCTGGTGAAAATTTAGTAAGTATGGAATTTCATACTACAAATTCAAATATAATTTTTGCTGGATCTAAAGGAAATACTTCTGTATTTAAATCTGTTGATAATGGTATAAATTGGTCTCAATCTGGATCAGGTCTTCCATCAACTAATGATGTAAGAAGAGCATGTATTGCTGTTACAAATGATAATCCTAATGTAGTCTATGCTTTATTTGGTAATAATGATAATGGATATTACGGTTTATACAAATCAATTGATGAGGGAAATAGTTGGACTCAGCAATCCAATTCTCCAAATTTACTGGGTTGGTCAACAAATGGTTCTGATAATGGAGGCCAGGCATGGTATGACTTAGCATTAACAGTTTCTCCTTTGGACGAGGATATTGTTTTTGTTGGAGGAGTTAATTGCTGGAAATCAGATGATAGTGGAGTTAACTGGAATCTTAACACACATTGGTATGGTGGAGGTGGAGCTAATTACATGCATGCTGATGAACATATGCTTCAGTATAATTCATTAGATAATAAAGTATATTCTGCTAATGATGGAGGTTTATATTACTCTGATGATGACGGTAATAATTGGACAGACATCTCGGATGGCTTACAAATAACACAATTTTACAGATTAGGAGTATCTCAAACGGTCCAAGATTTAGTAATTGGAGGTACTCAGGATAATGGTACTTTTTTAAAAAATAATCTTAATTGGGATGCTGTAATTGGTGGAGATGGGATGGAATGTATAATTGACTATTCTGATGAAGATATAATGTATGGATCAGTGTATTACGGTGATATTAGAAAGTCTACTAATGGTGGTAATAGTTTTTCATCTATTGCACCTGCTAATAATGGGGCATGGGTAACACCATATATTCTTGATAGAACAGATCCACAAACAATTTTTATCGGATATGAAGAACTTTATAAATCAGATGATGGAGGAAATTCATGGAATATTATTACAAATAATGAAACTAATGGAGGGAAAATAGATCAGCTTCAAATTTCTAAGTCAAATCCTGATGTTATTTATTTTTCCGATAATGCTAACATATTTAAAACAAATGATGGAGGAAACAATTGGGCAAATGTTTCATCTTCATTACCAAACAAAACAATTACTAGCATCGCAATACATCCTACTAATGAAGATAGACTGTGGATTTCTTTCTCTGGATACTCTAGCAATGAAAAAGTTTATTTTTCTGAAAATGGTGGTTCTAACTGGTCAAATATCAGTGGAACTCTACCAAATGTTCCAGCTAATACAATTGTTTTAAATGAAATGGATAGTTTAGAGACTATATATTTGGGAACAGATCTTGGTGTTTTTATTAAAGATTCAACAACTAATGATTGGAATAATTTTAACAATAATTCTTTACCTAATGTAATTGTTTCTGAATTGGAAATTCAATACCCATCAAATAAGTTGATCGCTGCAACATATGGAAGAGGCCTTTGGAATATTGACTTATTAATAACATCACCTCCTCTAGCTAATTTTAATGTAGATGATTCAGTTTTTTGTAATATACCAGCTACTGTAAACTTTACAAATACTTCATATTATTCCAATTCTTATTATTGGGATTTTGGAGATGGAAATTTTAGTACATCAACTAATCCCTCACATACTTATTCTAATTTTGGAATATATACAGTTTCTTTAATCTCTACAGGACCATTAGGAGTTGATAGTGTAGTTTATCAGTCAATAATAAATATTAATCAGAGTAATCCTTGTATTATTACTTTACCAAGTAGTGGGGAAGGTTTACTTCAGACAAATTGTAATGGAGCTTTATATGATGTTGGTGGACCAAATGGAAATTATTATGACAATAATAATGCATGGATGACAATATCTCCTCCTGGAAGTAATCAAATAACTTTAAATTTTACTGATTTTGATATCGAAGCGCCTTCTTCTCAAAACTATTGTAATTGGGATTATCTTGAAATATTTGATGGAGCTGATACATCCGCCCCTTCACTTGGACAATACTGCAATGCCTTAACTGGAACTCCTGGAACTATTATTTCTTCAGGTGGATCTATAACTGTTTATCTTCATGCTGACCAGGCAGTAAATGGAAGAGGTTTTGAGGCTAGTTGGTCTTGTACCTTTCCTCAGATTGCACCTTCTACACTTTTTAATGTTAGTGATACAGTGAGTTGCAGTGGAATCGTTTCATTTACAGATTTATCCTTTAATGGACCTGATACATGGTTATGGGATTTTGGTGATGGAAACTTCTCATCTTTACAAAATCCTACTCATACATACTTAAATCCTGGTAGGTATTCGGTTTCTTTACAAACATCAAATCAATATGGAATTGATTCTCTTTCAGTAATTAACTATATTTCCGTATTTGATTATAATATAACATCTTCTAATTTAACAGTATGTCAGGGAGAAGATGCAACAATAAATGCTTTTTCTGATTTTGGAATAATTAATTGGTACTCCGATTCTTTATTAACTAATTTTATAGATACAGGTTCATCTTTAACAATTTCTACATTAAATAATTCAGCTACTTATTACTCTAGAAATGAATTTGCCTTTTCAAATATTTTTGGAGGACCTAATAATAATTCATTTGGATCAGGAGGATATTATCAAGGAAATAGACACTTAGTATTTAATAATTATAAACCTTCTAAGCTTGTATCTGTTTTAGTTTATGCAAATTCTGACTCAGTGAGGCATATTGAATTAAGGAACTCTAGTAATTTAGTTTTACAAGATACTTTAATTTATATTCCATATTCTCCTCAAGGTGTTAGAGTAAATTTAAATTTTGATCTTCCTGTAGAGAATAATTTACAAATTGGTATTAATGGTTCTAATAGTGATTTATATAGAAATGATAATGGAGCTATTTTCCCATATAATATCTCTAATTGTATTTCTATCACAGGTACTAATGCATCACTTGGCTACTACTATTTCTTTTATGATTGGGAAATAGAAGTTCAATCCTGCTATTCAAATATTTCTCAATCTAATATTTCAGTAAATAACATTTCAATAAATACAGATACAGTATCAATTTGTTTAGGTGATAGTGTGCTTGTTGGATCCAACTATTATTACTCAGCTGGTCTCTACAATGATACGCTTTCAAATTCATTTGGTTGTGATAGTATAATTAATACTAATCTTATTGTTGGCATTTCTAGTGTAATAAACCAAAATATTACAATTTGTAATGGTGAAAATTATATTGTTGGTTTAAATTCTTATTCAATAAGCGGTAATTATTCTGATACTATTTCTTTTGGGGGATGTGATAGTATAATAAATACAAATCTTATTGTTTTGCCTACTAGTGGTGTTCAACAATCTCTAAATTTATGTAACGGTGAGGTATATTTAATTGGTAATAATATTTATACTCAAAGTGGTAATTATATAGATACTTTAATTTCATTGAATGGTTGTGATAGTATTGTCTATACTAATTTGATATTTAATAATAATTCTATTACCAACAATAATTTTTCTATTTGTTCAGGAGATACTGTTCTAGTTGGTGGAAGTAGTTACTATGCTCCAGGATTTTATATTGATTCACTTTACACTTTTTCAGGATGTGACAGTATTATTTACACTAATCTAGTTGTATATCCATTTTTATATGAATATTTATATTTTTCAATCTGTCTTGGAGATAGCGTTATAATTGGTAATAACTCTTATACTCAAGCAGGTTCATATTTGGATACCCTAATTTCAACATTTAATTGTGATAGTATAATTTCTACTGTAATTGATGAATCTGTTTCAATAAGTAATTTATTTGAAAACTCAGGAGTTTTAACATTTAATGTAAGTGGAGGGACACCATTATATAATATTCAATTATATGGCCCGAATGGATTAGTTGTTAATTTACTAAATAATAATGGAGCATCAAGTAATTATACTCCAATACTTAATGGAACTTACTTTATTGTTTCAGAAGATCAAAATGGGTGTTTTGCAGATACAGTATTTATTACTATTGATTTTATTGCATCTAGTATTTTATCTGATATTAATGAATTAAGAATTTATCCCAATCCATCAAATAATTTTATAAATATAGAATTTCAAAATCTAAAGGAAAATAATTTTTATATAACTATAGAAAATACCTTAGGACAAGAAATATTTAGAGATTATTTTCTTTATCCAAAATCCTCATTTTTTCATAAAATTGATGTTTCAAGTTTTTCTAATGGGATTTATTATTTAAATATTAATACTCCTAATAGTATAATTACTAATATCATAACAATTAAATAATATCATTCATATATTTGTAAACATGAACATTAATAGAATTCTTTTAGTTTTAATTTCTTTTGTTTTTTTTTCGTGTGAACCAGAAACACCTTCCCAAACATTTTCTAATAATTATGGAAATGGTACATATATCTTAACCACAAATGGTCTACATTTTATTAAAAAAAACACAAATAATATTAATAATCAAGTATTTGAACTTACTAATAATGTATCTATTGAAAATCCTAAGTCACTTTTAGCTTACGGTAGTAGATTATATATTGTTGGTAATGATTTTTACTCTACAGATATTAATTCACTTCAGTTACTTGGTCAGGTTGGCGGTTTTACAAATGCTAGTCATTGTGCTATTATTCCTCAAAATCGTGCATTTGTTTCTGATAGAGATGAATCATCTGTAAAATTAATTGATTTAAATGATTATAGAATAATTTCTGAGATTGAAACAGGTGAAAATACATCGCCTTCTATCATAATTAATAAATACGATAAATCATTTGTTTTGAATGGTGGAAATAATATGAATTATGATAGCACATTAGTAACTATTACTTACAAAGATGATCTTATACCGTTAGCTGATTTTTCAGGTAATTTGGTTATAGGTAAAAATCCAAGTTCTGCTGTTAACTCTGGAAATATAAATGTTTTATGTGCTGGTGTATATGATGAGTCAAATCCGTCTGATAATATTGAATCCTCTTTTTATAATATATATCCTACTGATTTGTTAATTAACTTTTCTCAAAATTTATCTGGAATCTATAATGCTAATAATTTAGTTGAAACCTCAAATGGAAATAATTATTATTTTACCGCAAATAATGGTATATACAGAACAAATACTAGTATGAGTAATGTTAATCTGGTTATTCCAATTCAATCAGATGTTTTAAATATTAATACAGAAAAGTATGCAGTAAATGACTCAACTGATGCCTATTCTAATTTCCTATACATGAACGATCTTAATAATTCAGGTACTCTCTACAAGTATAATATTAATATTTCCTCCTTTGTAGATACCATTTCTGTTAATGGCCAAATTATTGATATAGCTTTCAAAAATTAATTATTTACAGCCTTTCCATTAAATATTTATAGATATCAACCATAGATTGAATATCATTTTTATGAACTTTTTCTTTTGGACTGTGCACATTTTGCTCTGGCGCACCTATAAAGCACCAATCAATAGGGTATGGGCTCTTTTGAATCTCATTACCATCACTTCCTCCTGATGATTCGACTTCAAGCTGAAAATTAATATTTGACTCTTTTGCTAATTTTACAATTTTGTTAATGTATTTTCTTCTTGGTATTCCACTATCTCTCAATGAAATTGCTACACCTTCATCAGCTTTTACTCCTTCTGTTACCCACGTTACATCAGAAATTAGTGCTTTATTGATATTATATTTTGTATGTATAAAGTTTGTAAGAAACCCAACAGATCCACCACCATGTTCTTCCCAGCATGAAAATACTATTATTCCGTCTTCTAAATTTTCTGCAACTTTTAATGCATTCCACACACCTAATCTGTTATCTAAATAGCATGATTGAATATAATCATTATCTTCTTTAAAATTCATCTTAAAAGTTAGTGAGGTACCTCTATCAATTTCTCTTTTAAAATCAATATATATCTTTTCATTTTTTTTAATAATCTTTCCTTCAATTTTTCCTTTACTATCAGATCCAACTAATTCAATTCCACTTTTAACAACTGGTCCTCCAATTTTTATAATTTCATTATTATATTTTACAGTAAAACCAATACTGTCCATGTGCGCATATATAGCTGTTTTTGGCTTCCCAAAACTTAATATTATACTATCTTGAAATCCATCACCACAGTAAATTTTAGGTTCTACTTTCCAATTTTGCATATTTGATTTTACATACTCAATTATAAACTCACTAATATTATTTTCTTCACCTGATGGAGCATGAATACTACATAGTTTTTTTAATAGTTTCATTGTTTTGTTTTTAAATATTTTATGTCAATTTTATGATTTTTTGAAATTTTATTATAGAAAATTTTTGAATTCTTTAATGTTATTGAACATTTTATCTCAGATATCATATCATTTTTGTGATTTATAATATTTGCATTATGATTTTTTAAAATATTCATGACTGAATTTAGTTCCTCGAACGAAAACTTTAAAGAATACATTTCAGTAATATCTATGCATTCTATTTTATTATTTTGAATTGCTTCAAGAGCTGCATTTTTATATGCTTTTATTAATCCTGGAATGCCTAGCTTAGTACCCCCAAAATATCTAACAACTACAATTAAGCAGTTTGTTAGATCTTTAGATTTGATCTGACCTATAATTGGTTTTCCTGCACTGTTTTTTGGTTCTCCATCATCGTTTACTTTTTCAATAGATTTATCTGGTTTTATTATATAAGCATAACAATAGTGACTAGCATTTTTATCTAATTTTTTAATCTTATTAATTTCATCTACTACTTGCTCTTCTGACTTAACTATAATTGCATATGCAATAAATTTTGACCCTTTTGTTTTATATATTCCTTTAGAACTATTTGTTAGTTGATTATATGTATTGCTAAACAACATTATAGAGAAATAATTAAAATTGATACAATAGCAATAGCAATACCCATAAGATTACGTTTTGTTAAAATTTCTTTATAGAATAACATACCTAAAATAGTTGTTGTTACAACTATACCAACACTTGTAAGAGGAAAGATTAAATATGATTTATCTATAAAATAATCAGATTGTAAAGCTTTTAAAAAATAAAATATTGAATAGAAATTTGGAATACCAAATACAGCTCCCCAAAGTAAATTTTTGATTTTTAAAAAACTTAACTGTTTTTTAGCAAATAAAATTAATATTCCAGTTGTTGTTGCACTAAAAAATAATATTAGAAAAAATAATATATTTTCATCTTTTGGAATATAAAACTTTGAGTCATTTAATACTATATCTACAACTCCTTGACCAAAAAATATGATGAATATTATCCATAAATACTTATTATCAAAATTAAATGAAGAGTTGTTAGTAGATGATAAATAAATTCCAATTAAAGCTAGTAATACACCTAAAAATATATTTATAGAGAACACTTCGTTTTCATAAAAAACTATTGAAAATATTACAGGTATTATAAATGACATTTTATTAATTACAGAGGTAGTTGCAACTCCAATTTTCTGAATTCCAAGAGCATAAATGTTAAAAATTGAAATGAACAATACTCCCAGAATTATTGCATGAATGAACCACTCAGAATTTAGTGAAGACGATATATTGTCATTTTCATTTAGTAACAATAGTGATAATATTCCTGAAGTAAAATAGTTAGCAATTAGTGCTTGAAGATTGTCAACATTGTATTTTTCAAATAATTTAAAAAAAACTACTAATAAATTAAATAACAGAATTGATATTGCAATATAAATCATCTTTTATAAACTTCTAATTTGTCATTATTAATTATGCTAGTTTTAATCAAATTAATTTCAGGTAATTCAGGTGAATTAATACCTTTTTCTAAAAGTTTATCAGCTGTAAATACTCTGATTTCATCGTAAAGATTTTTTTCAATGAAACTATTAATTGTTATTGTACCTCCTTCAATTATTAACGATAAAATGTCTCTATTATATAATTGATTTAAAATATCTTTATTAAGGTTATTAAAGTCTGCTTTTAAATAAGTTGTTTTATCAATTATTGCTGATTTTATATTATTAAAAACTATTGTCTCAGCTTGATCATCAAAAACATTACTTTTTTTATCTAATGATAGCTCTTTATCAATTATTATTCTTATTGGATTTTTTCCTTCACACATTCTAACAGTTAAAGAAGGATTATCCGCTACTACAGTTTTTCTCCCAACAAGTATTGCGTCTTCTTCTGCACGCCAGCTATGAACTAATTTTTTAGACTTTTCACTAGTCATCCAAAAGGGTTTCTCTTGATTAATAGGAGCTATAAAATTATCTTTACTCTTAGCCCACTTTAAAATTATATAAGGTCTTTTTTTTGTATGGTAGCAAAAAAATCTTTTATTTAATTCAGTACATTCTTTTTCTAAAACTCCATAAATTACCTCAACAGAATTATCTTTTAATTTCTTCATTCCTTGTCCGGAAACTTTTGAAAAAGTGTCTATACAGCCAATCACAACTTTTGGAATATTATATTTGACAATTGAGTCTGTACAAGGAGGGGTTTTACCATGGTGACAGCAAGGTTCAAGATTAACATATAATATTGAGTTTTTAAGTTCAGATTTATCTTTAACTGAATGAATTGCATTTACTTCAGCATGATTTTTTCCATATTCTTTGTGATATCCCTCTCCAATAATTTCTCCATTATTAACAATAACACATCCAACCATAGGGTTAGGAGAAACATCTAATGCCCCTTTTCTTGCGAGACTGATGCATTTATCAATAAAATACTCATGAGTTTTCATTTTTCAAAAATAGCTATTTATATATTTGTATGATGAATAAATTAGTTAATATCATACCCAAGTTTTTAAGTGAAATAAATAATTTTTCTAGAAGAGAAGTTGCATCATTTGCGTATCTATCTATTGAAAAAATTTTAGGATATTCAAAATCAGATTGTATAATTCACTCTAGTCAGGAATTAACTAATGACAATATTATTTCTTTTGAAAATATTATAAGTGATTTAAAACAAAATATTCCTATTCAATATATTTTAGGTGAAGCACATTTTTATGATCTTAAATTTAAAGTTAATTCTTCAACATTAATTCCTAGAGGAGAAACTGAAGAGCTTGTTCAATATATTTTGTTACATGATTTTATTACGGTACTGGAAATTGGAACTGGCTCTGGTTGTATTGCTGTATCTATTGCAAAAAATTCTAATTCTAAAATTACTGCTATTGATAATAGTATAGAAGCTTTAGAAATTGCTAAATCTAATGCGATACTTAATTCAGTTAAAATAAATTTTGTGTTAAGTGATGTTTTTAATTTTTCAGAAACAAAAAAATATGATTTAATTGTAAGTAACCCTCCATATGTCTTAGAATCAGAAAAAAAAATAATGGATAAAAATGTTCTTGATTATGAACCACATAATGCATTATTTGTAAGTGATAATGACCCATTAGTTTATTATAAAGAGATTGCAAAAATTGCAACAAATAATTTGAACAAAAATGGCTTATTATTTTTTGAAATAAATGAAAAGTATTCTAAACAAATTATAGAATTATTATCTAATTTAAATTTTGTTGATATAGAGTTGAAAAAAGATATAAATGGTAGGAATAGAATTATAAAATCTGTCTTTAAATAGTTATCTTTGATATATCTTAAACATATTTAATATGATAACAGAAGAGGAGGTTATTAGCGCTCAAAAAGATTGGTCTGATGGTCTTATTAAAATTTCAAATAATCATAAGGATAATCTTGACTACATCTCTCAAGCAATTAATCACATAGATAGATTATATGATTATTCTGTTGGTGAAGTATTATTTAAACCAACTTTAGCAAGAGATATTCAATTTAGAAAAACAAAAGAGGGAGCTCTTTCATATTTTGTTGCTAACAATGATGATTTTCCTGAAGATAATGGATTTGCATTAAAAGGTTGGACTGATGTTAGGTGGGAAAATTCTGGTATTCAAATTTTTGATAATATAGCTATTGCCATGGGAAATTATTTTTTTACTAATAATGATGGAACTATAATGGTTGAATTTTCTTTTGTTTATAGAAAAGATGATCAAGGAATTTTAAAAATAATTTTACACGACTCACATTTGCCTTTTCAAAATAAATGAATGATATTGAACGCATAAATTCATTAAGAACAGAACTGGATTACCATAATCACTGCTATTACGTTAAAGATTTTCCTGAAATTTCTGATTTTGAATTTGATTCATTATTAAATGAATTGATTGATTTAGAACAAAGATATCCTGAACATTTTGATGTTAATTCTCCAACTCAAAGAGTAGGTTCTTCCTTAGTTGATGGATTTGATACTATTGAACATAAATATCCAATGTTATCTCTTGGTAATACATATTCTGAAGAAGATTTAATAGATTTTGACAATAGAATAAAAAAATTTATTTCTACTGATTTTGAGTATGTATGTGAATTAAAGTATGATGGTGTTTCTATCAGTCTTAACTATGAAAATGGAAAATTAGTATCTGCAATTACTAGGGGAGATGGTAAAAAGGGAGATAATGTTATTTCAAATGTAAGGACAATAAAATCTATACCATTAAACTTAAATGGAGAAAATCCATCAAATTTTGAAATAAGAGGAGAGATTTTTATCCCATTAAAGGAGTTTAATGAGCTTAATATACAGAGAGAAAAAGAAAATCTTGAATCTTTTTCTAATCCAAGAAATACTGCTTCAGGTTCTCTGAAAATGTTAGATAGTTCTGATGTTGCAAAAAGACCTCTAGATTGCTATTTGTATCATGTTATTGGAGAAAAACTACCATCAAATTTACATTATGATAATCTTCAACATGCTAAAAATTGGGGTTTTAAAATTTCTTCAAATACTAAAATTTGTAAAAACATTTCTGAAGTAATTGATTTTGTTAAGCTTTGGAATTCAAAAAGAGATAATTTGCCTTTTGAAATTGATGGTTTAGTTATCAAAGTAAATAATATCGATTTACAAGAAAAGCTTGGTTTTACTGCAAAATCACCACGATGGGCAATCTCGTACAAGTTTAAAGCATTGCAAGCCAAAACACAATTAAAAGGAATAACATATCAAGTTGGAAGAACCGGAGCAATTACTCCAGTAGCCGACTTAGAGCCTGTTCAATTAGCAGGTACTTTAGTTAAAAGAGCCTCTTTACATAATGAAGATCAAATAAATAAACTTGGAATTCAAATTAATGATTATGTTTTTGTTGAAAAAGGAGGTGAAATTATTCCAAAAATTGTTTCAGTATCTTTAAAAGATCGTGACTTGTTTAATATTCCTATAGATTATATAAAGAATTGTCCTGAGTGTGGTTCAAAACTAATTAGGCTAGAAGAGGATGCTAAACATTTTTGTGTAAATGCCTCTAATTGTTTACCTCAGATAAAAGGTAAATTTGAACATTTTATTTCAAAAAAGTCAATGAATATTGAAGAACTTGGACCAAAAACAATAGAGCTATTATTTGACAATAATTTAATTGAAAATATTCATGATCTTTATTCTTTAAAATATGAGGATTTACTTCCTTTTAAGAAGGATGGTAGAAAATGGGCAAGTAACGTAATTGCAGGAATTGAAAAATCTAAGACCATACCTTTTGAGAAAGTTTTATTTGGATTAGGCATTAGGTATGTTGGAGAAACTGTTTCTTTAAAATTATGTAAAAACCTAAATAATATTGATAATATTATTTCCTCATCATATGAAGAATTAATAAACATTGACGAAATAGGTGAAAGAATTGCTAAAAGTGTAATTGATTTTTTTAATAAGCAAGATAATCTTATCCAAATAGATAAATTAAAAAATTATGGTCTGAAGTTTAATTATAAAAATGATGTTACATCTGATTTGTTAAAAGATGAAAATATTGTTATTTCTGGAAAATTTGAAGGGTATTCTCGTGAGGAATTAAAAAAGTTGGTTGAAAAGCATAATGGTAAAAACTTATCTAGCATTTCTAAAAAAACTACATTTGTTTTAGCAGGAGAAAATATTGGCCCAAGCAAGTTAAAAAAAGCAAGTCTTCTTAAAATAGAAATAATTAATATTAATCAATTTTTAGAAAAAATAAGTAAATGAGTTATTTAGAAGATTTTAAAACAAAAATTGGTCAAATTGTATTTCAGAATCAATTAAAATCTAATAAGAGAAAGAAAGAAGTCTGCAACCTAGATTCTGCTAAATCAATAGGAATATTATATGATGCTACAAATGAAGTACAGATAAATCAAATTCAACCATTTGTTTCATATTTTTTTAATTTAAAAAAAGATGTAAAAGCATTAGGCTACGTAAATGCAAAAAAATTATTATACTGTCATACCCCAAAACTTCAGTATGATTTCTTTTATTTAAAAGATTTGAATTGGTACAAGAAGCCTCAAAATTATATCATTGATAATTTTATTAAAAAAGAGTATGATATTTTAATTAATTTATGTGATAGCTCATGTATTCCTATTAAGTATTTAGTTGCTAGTTCTGTTGCAAGATTTAAAATTGGTCAGCATGAAGATGGTTATGAGATTTATGATTTAATGATTTCTTTGAAAGAAGATAAATCTTTAGAAAAATTAATGTCTGAAATACAACACTATTTACAATTAATTAACAAATAATATGAAAAGAATATTTGGTACTGGAGTTGCTTTGATAACTCCATTTAATGAAGATAAAACTATTGATTATCCTTCCTTAGAAAAATTAATTAATAAAGTAATAGAGGGTGGAATCGATTTTCTAGTTGTGTTAGGTACTACTGGAGAGGCAACATCTATTAATGAGTCTGAGAAAAATGAGTTAATTAATTTCATAGTAAAACTAAATAATAAAAGACTACCGTTAGTTCTTGGGTTAGGGGGGAACAATACTAATAGATTGATTAAAGAAATTAATAATACTGACCTCTCAGATTTTGATGCTATTTTAAGTGTTACACCATACTATAATAAGCCTTCTCAGAAGGGCCTTTATCATCATTATGCTGAAATTTCAAAATCTAGTCCCATTCCAATTATACTTTATAATGTCCCATCAAGAACAGGTGTTAATTTGAGCCCAGAAATAACTATTCAACTTGCTAATGATTTTAAAAATATTATTTCAATAAAGGAAGCCTCTGGTGACATAAATCAAATAAAATATATTTTGAAAAATAAACCTAAAAATTTCGATGTTCTTTCTGGTGATGACGGTTTGACTCTTGAAATAATTCAAAATGGAGGTGTCGGAGTCATATCTGTTATTGGGCAGTCAAATCCAGTAGAATTTTCTTCTCTTGTAAAATTTGCACTAAATGGTAAATTATCTGCTGCTAAGTTACTTCATAATAAACTATATGGACTTTATCATTATTTATATTCTGAAGGAAACCCATCAGGTGTAAAAGCTTTCTTATCTTTGCAAGGTGTATGTAAAAACTACTTAAGACTCCCATTAGTTCCAATGAGTAGTGAATTATTTAATGATTTTAAAATTTATTTATCAAATGAGGTTAACTAATATTCTATTAATAATGTTTTCATTTTTTTCTTTTAATTCTACTTCTCAAAATTCATTAATATCATTTTATGATCTAGAAATTCAGTCAATTGATGGTAAAAAAATTGATTTTAACATGTTTAAAGGCAAAAAGGTCTTAATTGTTAATGTTGCTTCATATTGTGGTTTTACTGGTCAGTATAGTGCTTTAGAAGAGCTCTATGAAAGATTTAAAGATGTTTTAGTTGTCATTGGTACACCTTGTAATCAGTTTGGAGGTCAGGAACCAAATTCTGAAAAAGAAATTATGAATTTCTGTTCCTCTAAATTTGGAGTATCCTTTTTAATGACTGAAAAATTAAATGTTAAAGGAGATGATCAACATCCACTATATTCCTGGTTAACAAAAAAAGAGCTAAATGGAAAGATTAAAAGTTCAGTTAAATGGAATTTTCAGAAATATTTAATTGACGAGAATGGTGAGCTTTTAAATTATTTTCTTTCTACTACATCACCAACATCGTCTAAAATTGTTTCATTAATTGAACAATAATTAGTATTTATATCTGTTTACTAGATATAAAAAAAATTTAGGAATATTCAAATATTGAATTTAAATTTGTCAAAATTTATTTAATGAAACATTTTTTAACTTTCTCGCTTATTGTTTTAACTTTTTTTTCTTGTGGTAAATATCAAAAGATATTAAAAAGTGATGATGTTAATTTCAAATATTCTGAAGCAGTAAAATATTATAAGAATTCAGAATTTAATAAAGCTCTTCCAATTTTTAATGAACTACTTCCGATTTTTAAGGGAACATCAAAATCAGAAGAAATATCATATTATTTTGCATATACTAACTATTCTATAGGAGATTTCTTAATGGCCTCGTATTTATTTGAAAGGTTTTTAATCAATTTCCCTAGAAGTATTCATGCTCAAGAAAGTAAATTTATGATTGCATATTGTCATTATCAAGAAGCACCTGAGTATTCCTTAGATGCTACTAATACTATTTTAGCTATTGATAAATTTCAAGATTTTATTGATAAATATCCAATGAGTGATAGTATAGATAGGTGTAATGTTTTAATGGACGAACTAAGATTAAATTTATCCAGAAAAGCTTTTGCAAATGCAAAACAATATCATACAACAGAAGAATACAGAGCCGCTATTATTGCACTTGATAATGTATTAATAGATTTTCCAAGTGTAATAAATAGAGAAGAAATTTATTATTTAATTTTAGAATCTTCTTACTTTCTAGCAATTAATAGTATTCAAGCTAAGAAGCTAGATAGATTAAATAAAACTATTGACTATTATAATCAGTTTAATGATAATTTTCCTGAAAGTAGTTATAATGAAGAATTGAAAAAAATACAATCAAATACTAAAAAAACAATTGACGAATTAAAATCAAATACAAATGAAATTTAAAAAAACAGGTGCTGAAAAATCTACAATTACTAGAGAAGTAAATGATTTAACCGAAAAGACAGGAAATGTTTTCAAGGCAGTTTCTATACTTGCTAGTAGAAGTAAACAAATTAATGAGAAAATGAAAGAAGAGTTACTTTCAAAACTAGAAGAATTTGCTTTAGATCAAGAACAACTTGATGAAGTTTTTGAAAATCAAGAACAAATTGCTGTTTCTAAATTCTATGAAAGCTTACCAAAACCTTGGGCTATTGCTATGCAAGAACTAATGAAGGACGAGATTTATGTTCGTCAGATTGATGAAACTGAAGAAAATGATGCTGAATAATTAGCATATTATGCTAAATGGAAAAAATGTTCTTTTAGGTGTTACTGCTAGTATTGCTGCATATAAAGCAGCAAGTTTAGTTAGATTATTGAAAAAATCCGGAGCAAATGTTCAAGTTATTCAGACACCAAAATCTTTAGAATTTATCACCCCTTTAACTTTATCTACTCTTTCAGAAAATCCTGTTTCTACAAAGATGATTAACGATGAAGATAAGACTTGGAATAATCATGTTAAATTAGGGCTTTGGGCTGATTTAATGATTATTGCCCCAGCTTCTGCTAAAACTTTATCTAAAATGGTCAATGGTGATTGTGATAACCTTCTAATTGCAACTTATTTATCTTCAAAATGTCCAGTATATTTTGCACCTGCCATGGACTTAGATATGTTTAAACATAATTCTACTAAAGAAAATATTAAAAAATTAGAAGAAAATTTAAATGTACTAATTCCTCCTACAAGTGGAGAATTAGCTAGTGGCTTATCTGGAGTTGGAAGAATGGAAGAACCTGAAAATATTATTTCTTTTATCAAAGAAAATTTAAATCTAAATCTTCCTTTAAGTTCAAAAAAAGTTTTAATAACTGCTGGTCCTACTCAAGAAAAGATTGATAATGTTAGATATATTTCTAATTATTCATCTGGAAAAATGGGTATCGCTTTAGCAAAAGTTGCTGCTGAATTAGGTGCTAATGTTAAACTAATTCTTGGCCCTACAAATCTTTCTATCATTCATTCTAATATTGAAATTATTAATGTCTTATCTGCTGATCACATGTATGACAGAGTATTAGCAAATTTTTCATCAACTGATATTGTAATTTGCGCTGCAGCTGTTTCTGATTTTAAGCCTAAAAATCTTGTAAAAAAGAAAATAAAGAAAGAAACAGGTTTTAATAAAATAGAATTAGTACCAAACAAAGATATACTTCTTGAAATTTCTAAGAAAAAATCTACATCTCAGATTCTTATTGGTTTTGCATTAGAATCTGATAATGAAATAAACAATGCTATTTCTAAATTAAAAAATAAAAATCTTGATTTCGTTGTATTAAATTCTACTAATGATAAAGATGCTGGATTTAGTGTAGACACAAATAAAATTACAATAATTGATTCAGACACTAATATTGAGGAATTTAAGTTGAAAAGTAAATATAATGTCTCTAAAGATATATTTAATAAGATATTAAAAATTAAAAAATGAAATTACTTCAAATAATTTTTTTGATGATTATATCACATTTTTCTTTTTCTCAAGAGTTAATTTGTAATATAATGGTTAATTCTAACCAAGTTCAAACAAGTGACAGACAGATTTTTCAATCATTACAAAAATCACTTTATGAGTTCGTTAATAATACAAAATGGACAGATACAAAAATTGAAAATGAAGAAAGGATTGATTGTTCAATTATGATTAATATAAGTAAAATGATTTCTAATGATGTTTTTGAAGGTACTTTACAGATACAAAGTAAAAGACCTATTTATGGAACATCATACCAATCTACTATTTTTAATTATCAAGATCAAAATTTTAAATTTCAATTTCAAGAATTTCAGCCTTTAGAGTTTACTGTAAATACCCACTTAGATAATTTAACATCTGTAATTGCATTTTATATTAATATAATTTTAGCATTAGATTTTTCTTCTTTCTCTGAAGATGGAGGTATGGAATATATTGGTAAAGCTCAAAAGATTGTAAATAATGCGCAAAATGCACCTGAAAAAGGATGGAAAGCATTTGAGAGTGATAGAAATAGATACTGGTTAGCATATGATTTAGCAGACCCAAGATATTCTTCCTTTCAAAGCTGTTTATACGCTTATCATAGACTCGGCCTAGATAATTTATCTGAAGAGCCTGATGATGCTAGATTTGAGATTACAGAGGCTCTAGAATCACTAAAAAGTATATACAGAGAAAATCCATCGGCATTCCTTTTAAAATTATTTTTTGATGCCAAATCTGATGAAATTGTTAAAATATACTCTGAAGCTTTTCCTAATGAGAAAGCAAGAATTGTTAAGACGCTAGTTGAAATTGATCCTACAAATTCAAGTAAATATCAAAAGATTAACGAATCTAATCAAGGCAGATAAGTGTTGCTAAATCTTAAAATATCTAATTATGCACTTATCGATAATCTTGATATAGATTTTACTGATGAATTTACTGTTATTTCAGGTGATACTGGTTCTGGTAAATCAATTATTCTTGATGCTATTAATCTTATATTGGGTAAAAGAATTGATAAGAAAAAATTAAATTCTAAAAAATGTATTGTAGAAGCATCTTTTAAAATAAATGATAAACATTTAAATTTCTTTAAAGAAAACGATCTTGATTTTGAAAACATAACATTAATCAGAAGAGAAATTAATATTAATGGTAAGATTAGAAATTTTATTAATG
>Ga0222716_10000814_pt1 | contig 26671 bp, 22 predicted proteins | sample C33_13DmetaG_FD_165044 | JGI IMG/M metagenome (GOLD analysis project Ga0222716, IMG submission 165044) | Estuarine water microbial communities from San Francisco Bay, California, United States - C33_13D | ecosystem: Environmental > Aquatic > Marine > Unclassified | place: USA: California... | reverse complement strand
TAATAACCGCGAACTATTATCGGATATTTTCAAATATCACAATGATAATAAAAGAACACTTGCAACTATAAACAAAGATATCAAAGCATTGGTCAGAGTAATTAAATTACTTGTAGGTGAAGATAGCGAGTTGAGATATAAAATATCAGCACTTCAAGTAGCATTTACTGAGCTAGAAAATAATAGAGATGATGAAAATATGATATTAACAGAAAATGAAAAAAGACAATTTATCAATTATGATAGATTACTTGTAATATTAGATAAGTTGCAAAAGGATTATCAAGATAGTGTAAATAAATTACCTAAAACCGATAGAAAAAATGGCATGAAGCACAATGACGAATTATTTTACAAACATCAAATTATTTTATCATTAGCTTTAAATATATGGGATTTTCCTTCAAGACATGAAAAGTTTACAATGGATATCATTTATGATAATAGTGCTGCTGAAAAAGATAAAAATTATATATTATTAAAAAAACTTAAAAATGGCAAAGTATCTAGAATTGTAAATTTTATATTTAATGAAAATGTTAAGAAACATAGTGCTATTTCTTATAAATTAAATAGCACGCAACTTAAAGAATATAATAATAAATTATCTAAATTAATAAAATATTCATTAGACACATATCCTAGACCTTATTTGTTTCTTGGAAAAGATAACTGGGTAAAACAAAACTTTACAAAAGCCAGTTTTAACATGATATGTGAATGGCTTAGAAATGTAGATATAAATAAAAATATATGTATTGATGGATTTAGAAGCGCATTTGTATCACACTATTATCCTACTTTAAACAATAAACTAAAAGAAATTATGAAGACGAGAATGCGAACATCTCGCGATATTATTGAAAGATTTTATTTAAAGTTTGAAAAAGAAAAGCCAGATAAAGCAGAAGATAAACCAGATAAAGCAGAAGATAAACCAGATAAAGCAGATGATAAACCAGATAAAGCAGAAGAAAAGCCAGATAAAGCAGAAGATAAGCCAATTAGTCTGGCTGAAATAAAAAGGCTAAATTATAAAAAATGGTATGAAGCTAATAAGCAAAAAAAATTAGAATATAATCATAATCGCAATATAGATCCCAAAACAAAGCAAAGAAATATACTAAATGATCTTAATACAGGTAAGACAATATTAGATAATTATAAAAAAGAAACAATTGCTAAATATAAAATATATCAAAGAAATGAAAAATTTTATGGAGAAGAATTAACATAATTATTATATATTTAAAAATAATAATAGCTTATATAATAGAGTTAATAAAATGGTATGGCAAGTATCTACTGATTCATATGATTACAGAATACAAAATAATAAAAATATCTCATATAGAGATCCCTTTTATGATTATTTTACTATTCAAGAAAATGGTAATATAGGTATTAATAATGGTAACCCCAATTATATTTTAGATGTTAAAGGTAATACTTATATAGATGGTATTATATATACGTCAAATATTATGGGTATTGAGCATAATTATACAAGTAATATATTAAAAATTAATTATGAAGATGGAGAAACAAATAGTAATTTATTAAATGTATATGGTACTAGCACTTTTTATGGTAAAATAGGTATTGGAGTAACTGAACCTGTAAATGAATTAGATATGATTGGTAAAATTAAATGTGATGAAATTGAAGGTATTGGTAGTAATATTACTTTGATTAGTACGGGTAATATTTCAGATGGCATTTTACCAGTAATTAGAGGAGGTATAGGTATTGGTAATATTCAACAAAACCAACTAATATATGGTGGTACAGATAAAATAGAACAAAATAATAGCTTATATTGGAATAGTATTGCTAATACTTTAAATGCCACTAAATTTAAGGGTAATGGTAATGAAATTACTTCTTTGGATGCTAATAAAATTACAACAGGTATTTTATCCGTTAGTAGAGGTGGAACTGGAGGTGGTAAATTTGATATAAGTGGTGGTATAATAGTTGGTAATTTATTAGGCAATAATCATTATGATATATCACAAACAGAAGCTCTCAAATGGAATAATAGCACAAGTGAATTACAAATTGATGGTAATATTAATTTACCTGCGGGTAGCAACATTTTAATTGATGGCGAACCTTTATATAATATTGATAATGTTCCAATAGCTAGTTCTGATTCTAAAGGTATGATTAAAATATTTGATGGTGATTTTAGTATTAATGGAAATAATCAACTAATATTAGCTAAGGATGGTTCCTCAAAATGGCAAAAACAAGATGATAAAATTTGGTATCCCTCGGGAACTGCTAATTCTAATCATTGTGTCGGTATTGGTAAAATACCTGCTGTAGGATATCGTTTGGATGTTAATGGAGATATTAATACATCAAATGGTGTATTTACAATTAATGGTATAAATATTATTGAAGAAAATTCCAATATTATATCAGATAGAATAAATACATTTACATTAGATCATATTGCTGAACCACTACCAATAGACTCAGAATCAACACAAAATGGTGGATGGAATAATAAGTTTTTTTCATTAAGAACTAATGATGTTTCAGATAAAGAATTTTATATTTCTTCCACACCTCATACTTATCAATTTACGTTTGAAAATTCTGTTTTAATTAAAAATGATCTAAATGTCAAAGGTTCATTAATGCTAGAAAAAGAACATACTGAAAGTATTTTAATTGTTAATCAAACTTATAGTGATACTGATAGTGATACTGATAGTAGTTCAAATTTTGGTAGTATAGTTAATTTTAAAAAATCCGACAAAACACATTTCCGTATTAATAAAGAAGGTAATCTAGGTCTAGGAAGAAATTCAACACAAAGTTTTGATGAGTTAATTGGTAATGAACCTGTGGAAAAATTACATGTTATTGGAAATATATTAGCAACTGGTTATATTAAATCTTATTATTCTGATAAAAGATTAAAAGAATTTATTTCAAATATTGAAAATCCATTGAGTATAATTAACAAATTAAACGGATATTTTTACAAAGCTAATAAATTAGCTATTGAAAATGGTTTTACTGATGAAAGAAATATTGGTTTAAGTGCACAAGATGTACAAAAAGTATTACCTGAATTAGTTAAACTAGCACCATTTGATACTGTTAAAAATAAAAATGGCGAATCTATTTCTAAATCTGGAAATAATTACTTAACAGTTTGTTATGAAAAATTTGCACCAGTATTTGTTGAAGCAATTAAAGAATTAAATAATCAAGTTAGAGAATTAAAAAGTGAGAATGAATTACTTAAAAAAGAAAATAAAAAAATTAAAGAAGATATTATTAAAATTAAAGCAGCACTTAGTATAAATTAATAATTAGTATTTTCAGATATCATATTACTTGATTTTTTATTGTGTTTTTCCCTTACATCCATATTAAATTGTAAACTATTATCAACCGATGAATCAGCAGATATTGCTGATTCAGCTAAACCAAATGATATTGAATCTTCTCTCTTAATATTATAAGTTTCTACGTGTGGGTAATGAAACTCTGGATATTTTTCTGCTTCTTCTTTTTGAACCTCATAAATACATACAATTTCATCAATTATCATTATTGCCAAATCTTTAATTAAAACAGAAACATTGCTATTAATACCCTCAAATCTTTTTTGATATTTTGTAAGAGCACTTTCAAAACCATATATATAGATTATATATTCAATATCTTTTTTATTCTTAGTTATATATTCATATATAATTGTTGTTTTTCTATTTTGTGCTATATTGTAGTTTTCACATTTATTAACAAGAATCATTATTTCCATTATTTGACGATTATATCCAGATAGCACAGAATTAACATTATCGTCACTCGCATTAAAGCTTACAACAAAATTCTTTTCTCCCATTTTTTGATTATTGTCTATAATTTTAGAGAATATTTGACTATCAATTTTTTATTATTATATTACATTTATATAGATTTTAATTAAATGTACTGGGTACCATTAGCTATTTTAAGAAGTATTATTTCAGCTAGTTTAATTATGTTTCTTAAAATTGATGATACTCCAAAATATATTTTTCCTGTTATTGTAAATATTTTAGTAGGTATTTTATGTATTACTTTCTTCTTGTCATTTTATACTAAATATATTACAGAGTTCTATAATCCCAAATATTATATATATGCTATAATTGTATTTTTCTTATTGTTATTAAGCTATTATATTATAAAGGTATGTCCCAATCCAGCATATTTTAGAGCATTTGTATCACTTGAAATTATGATTATATTAATTTATACATACTATTACAATATGCACTACAATAAAAATAATGCAATACATATATCAGATAGAGGCATTGTCGGAATTATATTAACAAGCATTGGTTTATTATTACTATCATTTAATTAGCTATTAAACAATCATATTTACCATATTTAAACATTCCTTATATTTTACATAATAGTCATGTGTTGTTCTTGCAACAGCAGACTCAATACTATCAGGTAATCTATAATATAACATATAAAATGATAAGCATAATGCAACTAAATTAATTGATATTAAATATATATTTGTATTAAAATCTATGGTCTTTAAATATATATATAAAACATAGTTTATTGTAACAAATATTAATGATGTTGTAAATATTCTAGGTCCACGTTTTAGCCAATATTCTCTTACCTTTGAATGGTCTAATCCTAAATCTCTTTTATTAATATTATTTAGTCCTATAATATAATTTAAAAAATCCATAATAAATATATAGTTATATATTTCACATATATTTGATGTATTGATTAAATGACTATTTATTATAAATAATATATCATCTTTATTAATATTGAAATCTAATTTTTGTTCTATTTTTATTAACAAGTCTATATCATTTACCTTATTTACCAGTTGTATTAGGCTTACATGATTTTTCAGTTTAGCAATTTTAATTGTTTTATTTAAAAATTTAATAATATATTTTCTATTATATATTTTAATATAATAATTTGTATACATTTTAGCTCTGTTAAAAGCCCATCTCTTAAATGGTTTTGATATAAAGCGTAAAAATCGTAACATTTATAACATTATGATAATTATAATATTTTACTTTTAAATTATTTTATTATAGTTATAATATAATGAATAATAATAGGAATATTTTTTTGTATTGGACAGGTAAAGAATACAAATTTATTAATATTTTACGAAATTTTATTTATTTACATTCAACTAATGGAATTGGATATAATGTAATATTGATAACACGTGAAAATGTTAAATGTTATATTGAAAATATTCCTAATTATTTTTATAATATGTTACCAGCACTTCAAGCTGATTTCGTTAGAATAAATGTTATTTGCGATTATGGTGGTATATGGTTGGATTCTGATACTTTGGTTTTAGATTCATTAGATAGTTTATTTGATATAATTGATAATTCTGATGGATTTCTTGTAATACAACCCAATAATAAATTATGTAATGGTATATTTGGTAGTAAAAAAAATACTGATTTTATAATAAAGTGGAAAAATAATGCCAATAAAATATTTAATGCAAAAAAAGGTAAAATTGGTTGGACTGAAATAGGTAACAATCTGTTACAAACTATGTATAAAGATGAATTACATTTGTTTGAAAATTGTAAAATATTTAAAGGCGCGGATAATTTATATCCTATTAATTGGACTGATTGTGTAAATGAATTTATAATGAAACCTTATGATAATTATAAGAATATTATACGTGATTATCAACCATTAATTATATTAGTTAACTCTGTATATAAAGAATTAGAAAATAAAACAGTAAATGATATTTTTAATGGTAACAAACCTATAAATTACTTTATAAATAAATCAATGGAAAATATGAAGCTTATTAATTATGATTTTATTGAAATTGGAACAAGTAATTTTGATACATTAATTCAAAATGCTTCTGATAATACAGTAGGCATTTCCATTGATGTTATTAAGTATTATTTAGATCAACTACCAGATAAAAATAATGTTAAAAAAATAAATATTGGTATATCTGATAAAAAATATACTACAACGGTATATTATATTCCTGAAAATATTATAAAAGATAATAATTTACCCGAATGGTTTAAAGGATGTAATTGTATTGAAAAATATCATCCCTTGCATTTAAAACATAATGTTACAAATTATTGTAGTATATATGATGTAGATGTTATACCATGTTATGAATTATTTTATAAAAATAAAGTAAAAAATGTAGATTATCTTAAAATTGACACAGAAGGGCATGATTGTATTATCTTAAAATCATTATATAATTATATTTATTATCTACCAACTATATTTTATCCAAAAAAAATATTATTTGAGACAAATGAACTGGCTAAAAAAATTGATATTGATATAATTATTAAATTATATACAGGTATTGGCTATAAAATAGAATCAAGAGATTATAATACTGTTATTACGTATTCAGATATATAATTGCCTTATTCTTTAAAGTATTATCAATTATTTCAGGATAATCAAATGATAGCAGATTTTCCAGTGTATAGCCATCATCTATATACCATTTATTTGTTTTTAATTTATTAATACAATTTTCTTTGCTAATTATTCTATAATGATAACATAATAATATTCCATGTGTTATATCTGTTTCTCTTAAATTATCATGAAATGCCGATAAAACTTGTTCATTATTATTTATACTATCAACTATCTTGCAATTTCCTATATTATCTTTTGGATGATGATCCCATAATGATTTATATTTTTCTGTTTTAAATATACATTTTACTTCAATACTATTATATCTGCATCTAAATTTCGGTATTATAGAGTTTTTATGACGTTTATCATGATTCCATCTATAAGTATTTTCTAATAATACACTTTTTGGATTATTTTCTATATAATTTGATGACATCATTACCCATGGTATTTTTATACAATCAGCATCTTTAAATATAATTTCAAGTTCATATCTTATTGTATGATTTATAAACTTTTTGGTTGTTATAAATTCATCAACATCACAGTATATCATCCATAAAAAATTATGCTTTATTTTTTTATAAAGTATATTTGCATAATTTTTTTTTATTATATTACTTTCATATATTATGGTAATATTATCACTAGTTAAATTTTTGTAAATAGATTTATCAACACTGTCATCATCAATAATATAAATTTTGTCAACACCTTGGTTTAAATAATAATTGCAAAATTCTTCTATAAAAAACTCATCTTTACACCTTGTTATCAATCCTAAAAAATACATATCGTGTTATTATTATTTAAATATTTAAATATTAAATATTAATAATGAAGAGTTTATTATTGTTATTATATATAAATTGTGTTTTACCATTTAGTTTGTATTCTGTTATTTATCCCATCAGACATACTTTTAATTATGTTGATAACAAATGGAATTGGAATAACAAGTTATTTCCATATAATAATAAAGAGTCTAATTATATAGGTAAATGGTATTATTACAATAATATTGATTTTATTGAAACGCGAAATGATATTATTGTAAATCCTGATTATTGGTTTAATAATATTGTATTGAGCAATTATGTATGCAAAAATAATAAAATTAAAAGCACGAAAATTATCAATAGTACTATGTTTTTACCTGCTTATTACAAAAAGCAAAAGAGATATAATGATAATAATAAGGAGTATTATAAGACAGAGCATTTATATGCAAATAGAATTATTAAATTAAAACATACTCATATTTATGATAAATTAGATAAGTATGCTAATATATTAAGAACACTTGTTGTAAGACCTAATCATTGTAGTGTTACTTGTAGTCCTTACATACCTAAAAATGAAATTACAAAAAGTCTAATTGATAAAAAAAATATTAATAATACCAATTATACTATATCATTTAACGTATGGTTAACTGAAAGATATATGCAAGAAAATGATATTCGTACAGGATTACATTTATCATATGATGGTATTAATGGCAATCTTAAAGAATTTATATTAAAAAAAGATAGTTTGGTAAATAAAAAAATAAATATTAATGATAAAACTAATTTACGCGAATTATATGATAATGGTAATGTAACTAAAATAAATTATACCAATATTAATATAAATGATATATATGAATTTGATAATTATACAACAATAAACTATATAATACTCAAAAATAATTGGCAAGGTAATTATAGAATTCAAAATATACTTAATAATACACATTATAATCAGTTAACATGGAGTGCCGACCATAGGTATTTTATACCGATATCAAATAATGATATTAGTAAATATTATCAACTTAAATTTAAAGACGGAATATATATGAATATTCCTAAAAACTTAAATGATTTCAATAATGAAGATAGAATATATATAGAATTTGTAGCTTTCTTTAAAAATGCCTCAGGAGTTCAACGATTTTTAGCATGGGGAAGCAAAAGCGAAGGTGGTTTTAAAACTTTTTGTCACGATATTTGGAACAAACATACTACATACATTTTATCTGATTAGTTTTTCCATTTATTAAAATAACTTTTTTTTATAGATCTTTCTCTATGAATATAAAAAAAGATAAATTTTTTATCAACTGATGGTATTTTTTTTAACATCAAACATAATTCATTTTCAATATCAATTTCATATGCAACTCTATTATCCATATTTTATAATTTATAATAATTAATTTTTATATAAACAAAGATAATAAAAATTGATAAGTGCTTATTAAATTTAATATTATCAAAAGCAAACGAATATGACTGTAATGACAAGAAGCATGCAAAAATCCCAAATTACCCAGATTTCACATGATTCTATTGAACCTACAATCAAACAACTAAACGCTTTTAATCATTGCAAAAGATGGCAAGATAATGATGATAATATATTAAAAAATATTGTTAAAAAAAATGTTATTACACCTAATAATATTCAAGAAATTGCAAATAGTCTTGGTCGTTCTTATGGTTCTATTAAAAGTCGTATTCTAACATTCTATATTAAAAATGATTTTGATTATGAAAATTGTGATAATGAAAAAATGCTTAATAAATATAAGTTTGCAACAATGGAAGATATTGAATATTACTCTCTAAAAGGATTTAGCATTAAAGCTAAACTTGAATATAGGCTAAAAAAAATTTACATTGAAGCTAAAGTTGAATATAGTCAAAAAAAAATTAGTAATATGGCTTCATATATGATTGATAAAAATAACTACGATAAAGTATTAAAAATCATTCATAGTATTTATGAAGAAAATAATTTGCTCCATATATAATAATATGGATACTAATTTATTAATTAAAAAGTTTTATAAAGATTTTCAAGAATATACGTTTAAAAATCAAGTTTTGATAGCTGCTTCTGGTTTTACAATAGGTATAGCTACATCTGATTTTATTAAAAATATTATTAATGATATTTTTAAACCTTTGGGGCTATTACTATTAAATTATATTGTTAATAGTATGCATTTAAATGTTAGAGAATATCCTGTTATTTATAATATATTTTTTAAATTATTTAATTTATTATCACTTGTTATTGCTTGGATATTTACTATATTTTTTGCTTTTTTTATTATTGAATATATATTGAACCGCAAGATAATAGGATTGTCAAGTATAATTACTGATAAAGAAAAGAGTGATTATATGCAACAAAAAATAAAATCGCAAAATAAAAATAATATTATTCCAAATAATACTGATATAGTTGAACTTCGGAATGAAGAATTAACAATAGAAAAGTATAAGAGATATCAATAATTTTAATGCGTTCAATAATTTTTTCTCATATAATAATAGAAAGTAATGGGTGATTATAAAAAAGCAGGTAAAAAGAAGATAGAAGGCAAAAAAATACCAGTTGTTGTTTACAAAAAAACTGGTAGTTCTAAATTATATGTTATGCGTAAAGGAAGAATGATGAGCTATGTTAGCTACAAAAAAATGTGCGCTAAAAAACTTATGGCTAAAATAGCTAAGAAAGTTTCTAAGGTACGTAAAGTACGTAAAGTACGTAAAGTACGTAAAGTACGTAAAGGTGGTGAAGGCTGTTCTAACAATGAAAATTTTTCCCAAGAAAGTAAAATGGAAGAACATGATAATATGAATGATAACTATGAACAAGATATATCAATGGATGGAGGACAAATACGTAAACAACAAAAACGTAAACAACAAAAACGTAAACAACAAAAACGTAAACAACAAAAACGTAAACAACAAGGAGGTAATGAAGATTTTTCTTTTACATTAAAAAAAGAAGATATATTAGGTGGCAAGAAAAAATCTAATAAATCTAATAAATCTAAATAATAAATAATTGAATTGTGAGTATTACGTGAGAACATAATTTTTTTTTATAATGCTTTTAATATTAATATATTATTGATTATGTACAAGCGTTATTATATTAAATTTTATTTATATATAGTTATTAAAAATGAATAATTCATTTTGTGATAAAAATGTTATACTTATTAAAAATAAAGAATATATTAATGTAAACTATTATGATATAGATTCTATAAAAAAAATAATACCAGATACAAAAATACATATTAATGAATTGTTTAAATATACTAAAATACTTACAAATGCAGGATATAAATGCTATTATATTGATCTGTTTTCTAAACTATAATTTAAATCATAAGTCTAAGTTTATCAAAAAATCTCATATATTCTGTTTTAGTTATTCTTCTATCTAAATTACTAAGTTCTTTAAATGGTTCTGCTAATTTAAATGGTACTTTTTTACCAATTACTTTATTTTGTCTAATTAAATTATTTATCATATCAAATAAAAAGGTTGGATTATAAGCTAGTGGTACGACTGATTCGTCATCAGGTCTATTATCATCTGTATATACGAAACTAGATGGAAATTGTATTTCTAATAATAAATGCTTGCAAATACCTGTGTAATTTTCTTGGCACGAGTATAAATAATGTATTTTTATAAAGTAAGTTGTTATATAATCATATGTATATGTGACACTTATATCACTTCTTCCACCAGTTGCCCCATATCTAGGCTCTTTTATACCAGGATATAAATCTTGAATAACATCTAATATATCTTTTTTGTCTTCAATGCTAAAAGCTTTTCTATTTGCTGGATTCAAAAATGGTTTATCATCTTTTATAGCCATATACCAGGCTTTATATAATGATTTAACATAATATGCGTTTGCATACATTTTTCCATTTTCTTTATAAGGAATTACTATAACACTTTTTAATTTTCTCAAAGACATATCCTTCCATTCATCCATTGTATAAAAGTCAGCGTCATTTATACTTCCAGCATATTCTTCACCAGTATACATAATTCTAGCTAATTCTGTTTCTTTATTGGTTTTATATTCAGCTTTTAATATAGGGTCATTGGGTGAAGCAGACCAGTCAGGAGATTTTTCAAAAGATATTGATGCATCAGGATCTGTAATATTTACAGTACCCTCTATTAATTTATCAATAAGTCTTAAATATGATTGTGCCTGTTCTTCAATATATCTATGTTTATAATGCTTTTTCAATTGAAGTAACATAAATTCTATAGTATAATATTTATAATAATTTTCTTTTGTATTTCTTTTAAAATCATCAGCTGTTTTGTTATTATCTCCATAAAATATAGCTTCATTAAATAATTTTTTTGCTTCATTTAATATTGCTGCTACTTTTTCACGTGTTAATTGAATACTTGTTGGAGAATAATTAGCTCTTTCATAATAGGTACTTTTTATATATTCATTAAAAGTTGTAGCTAACATAAATGGATTATAATTTGGTACATAATTTTCTCTAATATTTTCTCTAATTTTTCTATATAATAATACATTAGCATCTGTAATAGCAGGATCTTCTAAATATTTTTCTAATAATTCTGTTGCTTTTTCAATATTAACATCTTTTGTGTTTTTAAAAAGTGACATTAAATGTTTATATTTTACTAGTATTGTTTTAGTTGGATATTCTAAAATTTTATCAATGTCTTTAAATTCTAATGGTATTTTTAAGTTTTTATAAGGATTATTTTCATCATCTGATTTGCTACTGCTTTTGCTACTGCTTTTGCTACTGCTTTTGCTTTCGGATAAACGAATATTAAATTCTGTACGACATTGTTCCGCTATAAAATGAATTCTATCTTTTCTTATTAATTGTTTTTTCGTTACAGGATGTGTTACCCTATCTATTTTTCCATTTACAAATTTTTTATACTCCTTTAAATATTTATCACAGGCTTCTTTTTTAATTTTTTGTTTTGCACCTGCAAGATTATTTGTATCTTTTTTTAAAGCTCTTACCGTTGAATCAGGTAATTGAGACATTGTTAATGTTAAAGATTGAGATAATGATACGTCGGCAGCTCTTGTACTAGACATTTTAATCTTAACTATTATAAACATTATAATTATTTTTTCAATTAGGATAAATATGTTTTGATTTATACAAAAAATGATTATATACTTGTTATATGTTTATTAGGCACTGCCTATCCAATATTGTCTTGCTTATTTAGCTGAAAGATACTTCAAAACGCTATATCTGTGTTGTAAGAAAGTTTGTTAACTTTTTAAAACCACAACAATGATGAACAACATTACTATTGATGCAAATAATGTTAACTTCTGCTGTGGCCCCTGTTCTTCTATTGAACCCGAACCCGAGCCTACTAATCACCTTGACGGGCCATGGTACGCACTTAAACCACACATAAGACGCAATGGCAAGGCATATTTCAAATTTGTTTGGCCTCTTCCCAAAAATGGCTGTCTTATAGTGAAAAATTTACGCATTTGTGATTTCTGTTGCTCGCGATACAATGACCATGAATTTAGTGAAGAAGAACAAATTAGAGATGCTAATACTATTATCAAAAAGCTGAAACAATACGTTGACTAATAAATGCTTCTTATAAAATCATATTCATCTATATATCCAATCTCTTTATAGCGTAACCACGTGCGTTTGTATAATTCATAATCATAAAAAGAAAAACAACCAAAATCTCCCTTTTGGTTCGTCATAAAAAAATATGTGTGTTTTGTTTTATATTTGTATGTTTTTTTATTCATCTACTATATAAAAAATAGTTACATATTTATTATAATGATGATAAAGTTTATTTCATTTTTAGTTTATTTAACAATTCTTAATAATAATTATATGTTATTTACAGAAAAAAATATTAAAATAATACCTGCATTTATTAATAATACTTATCAAAAATATAATATATCTAATAATACAAATAATATGAATGATGATGATATGCCTAAATATTTGAAGCGAAGAAGTAAATTTTGTTATATTAAGTGCGATTGTTTCTTTTCTCATAGTGTTAAAAATGATAATATGTGTGTAACAAATTGGTTAAGACCACACGGATTTAATTAGCTAAAACACGATATTAATACGATACCAAATGCTATACTTACAATGCCAATCATTTTATATATACTCATATATTCTTTAAAATAAATAGCATAAAATATTGCTAATATAGATATTTCTAATCCTACAAATGCTCTAACATATCCAGGATTATCCGAATAATCTATTGCTTTTACAAGAGCAATATAAGTGGTAAAATGTAATATAGAAAGTATAAACATACCAGTTATATTAACAGGTATTATACTTATTTTATTTTCATAATATTTGTATATCAGCACAATAATAGCTAAGAATGCTGAAAATATTGATAAATAGCATGTAATTATAATATTATCTTCTGTTTTGGCAAAATTTTTAACAAGTATAAACCATGTTATATTCATTAATGTAACTATTAATGCCAATTGAATCCAATATTCCATTTTATAATTATATATTAAAATAATTTTGATATAGAACTAATTTTAAATTTACCATTGCTATCAGAGAATAATTCTTTGAATACATTCTTTATTTTATCATCAGGGTCAACTTCATAAACATCATTAATTACATCATTTATATTTTTTTTTTCTAAGCTTTTCAAAAATATATTAAAGGCTCTTAAATTTTCACTTTCATTAGAAGGTTTAACATAATTTAAATTATATAAGTATTCTAATTTAGATTTTTCTAATTGACCTTTGGGAAAATATTCATTTAACATTATTTTAGCAGTTTCTTCATCAATAATTATGCCAACTTTATTGTATAATTTTATTAATTTTTTTATATCACCATCCATATCAATATGATTATAGCTAAACTTATAATTTGCTAAAAAATCAATGAATGTATTAACATCTCTTGTGGTAATATCGCTTTCATTGCTACTTGTTTTTTGTTGTTTTGTATCAAGTATACCTTTGGCAAAATCACTATTTGATGCAATTAAATTTAGTTTTTCATCACTTAATTCTAATTTATATTTTGCTTGTAAAAATTTTATTCTTTTTTTAATTTCTTTTTCATTATCATATTGAAATATAAAATTTAATAATTTTTTATTTGCTGTTGATGTTCGCGGTGTTGGTGGTGGTGTTGATGGTGGTGGTGTTGATGGTGGTGGTGCTTCTTCATCTCCTACTGCTGCTGATGTTGCTGATGTTGCAGTCGCTGATGTTGCTCTTGCTCTTGCTACTGCTACTTCATTATTACAATTTTCAGCTATAAAACCATCTTTATCTTTAAAATAAAATTTAAATATATTTTTAATTATATCTAATGAACCAGTTAAATATTTTTCTACATTGTTTAATACTTTACATGCAATAATTTTGTGTAACTCATTATTATAAGATTTTTTATTTATTAAATTTTTTAGTAAACTGGATCCGGAAAAACATCTATCTAAAATATCTTTTAATATTTTTGTTATTGAACTTTTTGCTGTACTATTTGGTTTCCTATTTCTTATAAGATTATTATTAATTTTTATACACTTATCTATTGATATTAATGGTTCACTGCCAGCATAATAAGGATAATATATGTTATCTTTACTGATATTACTGATTCCATGTTCTTTTTCAAGTGAATTTAAAAACTCCTTTAAAAATTCTTCGGCTGATAAATTATAAATTCTATTGTATAATTTATCATAGAATTTAATAATTTGTGATAATTTACCCTTTATATCTTGATTCTGTTCAGTACTTTCATTATCCTTAATAAATTTTGTAACTATTGATATAAATTTATATGCAATACATGTTTTTTGATATTGTGATGCTTTTTTATAAATTTCACTTTCTGTACTACTAGTACAATTTTTGCAAAATTTGTATATTTTAGAAATTATGTCATTTAACTCGTTAGATTTTATTTTATCTACATAATTTTCATCAAGAATAGACAAATCATTTACATTTATACTATCAGTGAGAAAAGGATATAGAATTTTATTTTGGTTATTTAACTCTAACATTTTTTTTATTGTTTTATCCCCATCCCATTTCCATACGTCTTTAATAAATTCATCCTTAAAACAATTATCTAATATATTAAATATTTCAGCTTCTTCATCTGCATCTCCTGCTGGTTCACATTCTGGATCAGTTTCAATTATATTACATCGTGCATCATCAACTATTTGGCTATCTTCAAAATAAATTTCAAATATTTTTGAAATTTTTCCATAAATATTATCATCACCATCGCTACCAAATGTTTTTTTTATATTTTCCAATATTTTATCTGTAATAATTTTTTTTAATTCTGGAATTAAATTAGGATTGTCTTCGATATAATTGGGTTTATAAGTTAAACCCTCTTTTAAAATTAGATTTAATATTCTTGTTATTGAACATTTTATACATTTTAAAATTTTACTTTTCTTCTTCTTGTTACTACCTTTCTCATAATCATCATAAAAATTTCTTAACTTTTCTATTGATAATTTTCTATAATCATAATAATAATAAAATATATTATCTTCTAATTTAGCTTTTTCAATATTATCAGGAATATTTGAATTTAAAAATTCTTTAAGAATCTCTTTATAAAATACTTTATACAAATTTTCATAGAATTTAATACTATTTGCTACTTTTATTTTATTATCTTTATTAGAGATATATATTAGTGATTTTGAATTTAATTTTGTTTTAATATATTCAATAACTACTAATATAAACTCGCATACAATTAAAATTTTTTGAGATCTTGATAATTCACTTTTAATATTAAAACATTTTGTTTTAAAATAATTGTATATTTTATCAATTATTTCGTCTAACTTTTCAGATGCTATTTCTATATTATATGAATCATCTTTTGTAATTAATAATTTTTCAGGTGTATCAATTTTAACATCATTGAGAAAAGGATATAGAATTAGTTTTGGTGATCCTATTATACGCATCATCACTTCCGATGGACTAAGTTTTAGTGGATTAGATTTTTCTTTTATATTTTTTAAGGATTCATCAAGACATCTTTTTAAAATTTCTAACGAATCTTCATTTCCAAATGAACTTACGTTACTTACCTTATTACCATTTACTATATTTGTAGAATTTTGAATTGGTGCAGATAATGTTGATTTAGATACAATTTTTTTAGGTATAATTTCACTTCTAGTTCCACTTCTAGAATCAGGTGAAGAAGTAGGAACAGATTCACCTTCTTCATCTGTATCTACAACTATATCTGTCTCTGAAAAATCATCATCTAAATCTGTCTGAATTGTTTTTTCTTCTTCCTGCTGCTTTGCCTTAGCCAACTTCTCTGCATCTCTTTTAGCATTAGCATCTCCCATTAAGCGAACTTTCTCTTTTTCTCCATTCAACATGACCTCCGTTCTTTGGCGTTCTGCCTGCTCGGCGTCGGCACGTGCAAGAGCAGCCTGAACATCCTTTTTAAGTTGCTTCTTTTCAGCTTCGGCACGTGCAAGATCAGCCTGAGCATTCTGTTCGAGTTCTTTTTTTTCAGCTTCTGCATTTTCCTTATCTATACGTAGTTTTTCAACTTCCTTCTGCATCTGCTCCTGCCTATCCCTTTCCTCCTGCTTCACCCTCTCCTTCCTCTCCCTATAATTTTGGACATTAGCCCTTAAATCTTCAAATTGATCTTTTCCTTTTTTTTCATTTTTTTCTTCTTCTTCTTTTTCATTATCAGAAAGACTTTGAACAAAATTTCCATTTCCATTAGATTTATTAATTTCCTCTATAAAAATTGTAATTAATGTCATAAAAAATTTGGTATGAAAATAATATTCATAGTCAGCACCTTTTTCTAATTCATTTTTCATATACTCAGTTGCATCACTATCATTTTTATTTACTGGTTCTAAAAATTCGAATTTTAAATGCTCTAAAAAATTTGGACCATTTTCTTTAAATAATTTATTGTCAATTTCTTGAAATATTTTTCCAATTATTCTATCAGATGGGTTAGTAAATATACGCCCTCCTTGCTTTATATTAGCATTTTTAAATATTTCTTTTATATTTTTTAGAAATCGATCTACTATAAATAATTTTGTAATTTTACCATCATCATCTTTTTTATATTTATACTCATGTGTATTATAATTATCATCATCTTTTATTTTTATAGTTAATTTCGATTTTTCAAATTCTTTTATGTCACCTCCGTCATAATCGTAGAAAAAAGTATTAACTATTATATTTTCAATATTTTCAAAATTAATATTTATATAATAAATACGATCTTCTGTTAAATCTTCTGACCATGTTAATTTATTTAATATTTTTAGATTATTAATCATCATATCAATGTCATCTTGTATATAGCCAGACTTACTCGCATACTGTTTAAATCGTTCTAGAAAAAACATATTTTTCTTTGTTCTTTAATAATATTTAATAATTTAAATTATATACCTAAATAATAGTACATGTATGAACAAAACTTTATTAAAAAGTAATAATGCAAGTATAAAGCAAGCGAATAAAAAAAAATATATTAAGGGTGGTGCTGCAAAATATAATTTTGAAATTAATAAAACTACTAATTCTAATAATATAATAAAAATTATTGCAATAAATAATGCTGACTCTGAAAAAAAAAGTTATATTACTTATTTTACAAAAAGTACAGAAGGTAGAAATTTAAAAGATAATGATATTGAAGATATTAAAGATAAAACATTGAATATAATTACAGCAAATTTAACAGAAACTAATTATTATGCAACAATAGGAAATATAATCGATTATAAGAAATTTATTTATAATATAAATTTGTTTGATACATGTGTAATTGTAAAATTGAGTAACGATAATATTTATGTGTTTTTAAAGGTTGAAAAGAAGAATAGTAATATTGCATTAAAATCATTTGATACATATCAAACTAATGAAAATAATATATCGCAAATTGATGCTACTATGATAAAAAAATTAAAAAGTTTAGGGCTAGATATTAATTTTGTTAATAAATTTGTAGCTGGTGTTAAAGGATATATTGATGGGCAAAAAGGTAAAATAAAACAAATTATTGAAGATGTAGAAGAAACAAGAGCAGAAGAAACAAGAGCAGAAGAAACAAGAAAAGCTTTACAAGAAGTAAAAAAAGCAGTAGAAGCAGATGAAAAAGAAGAAGACGCATTAAGAAATGTACAGCCTATATTTACTGGTATTATGGATGGTGGTAAAAAAATAAATACTAATAAAATATTAAATAATTTAATTTTAAAATTAAGTAAAATAAACAATGTTAAAAAGCCTACCAAACCAAAAGTCACAAAAGCTACCAAACCAAACGCTACAAAGTCTACCAAACCAAAACCAAAAGCTCCAAAGCCTACCAAACCAAAACCAAAAGCTCCAAAGCCTACCAAACCAACCAAACCAAAACCAAAAGTCACAAAGCCTAAGGCAACAAAAAAAATTTAATTATTTGAGAACTTAAAAGCAAATATTTATCACCTATACTAACCCGTTTTATTTTTGTAAACATAAATGTTTTGCCAAAACATTTATATTCTATTTGCGATAATAAACAATAATTATAATTGTATATCCAGCTTAAATATATTAGTATTGATATATATGTGTTGTAATATGATAACGAATATAATGTATATATTATTAAAATATAATGCAATACATATAATATATATCTAGATATTATTTAAAAGATCTCAATATATAATGAACGTGGTCCATGACTAATCATATTAAATTTATTATCAGTTCCTTTTAGATTATCTTTATCATCCTGTCTATATTGATTAAATGTAATGTAATCATTTATATTATTTATTGTATTTTTAGCGAAAATGTTATTTATTAAGTTATTTTTCTTTAATTTTGATTCACCAGATAAAGCAAGATATTTTCTTAAATCTATATTAGTTAAGTATTCAATTAATTTATCTATTTTTTGTATATTTGTATCACTTTTAATTTCATTATTTGTTTTTCCTAGCAATTTAAAGTAATTAATAACATATCCAAATGAATCATTAAGAAAATAATAAGATTCTAGGAAACTATTAAAATCTTTATTATATTGGTTTGTTACATCTTTTATTCCAGATAAATAGTGATTGTCGTGATAATAAATATAATAAGACATGTCTTTAAATTTATTGGCATTAGATATAGCTTCATAATTATCAATATTTAATTCAGCACTAGAAAACTCTAATTTATTACTTTTTTCTTCATTAGTGTATCTTGCTTTTATTTTAAAAGGTATATTATTACTACTTCCACCAATATATACTAGTGATATATCAAAAATATAATAATTAGTATTTGGTATATATACCCATTTTTTTGTTACCATATTATCTTTAAACACAGATATAGAATTAGTTTTTTCTTTATTATCATAAATTATTAATTTAGATTTCATAAATAAATCATCATGACTTGATATATCTATATCAAAATTAAACTTATAATATCCTTTTTTCAAATATATATAAGATGAATAAAATAGTGATTTTGGATTTGCTGCATTTCTAACTTCGAAATTAATTTTTGATTCTAATACATCAGACTTTTCTAGATATGATGTTATTTCTGATAATGGTGGTATGTAATAATTACATTTTGCTAGTTTATTAACAGAACTATTGGCAATTCTAAGTATTACAATTCCTGAACCTCCGCGACCACCTCTATTATATCTATTGTAATGTGAACCACCACCTCCACCACCCCCCGTATTATCTCCTCCTCTTCCACCTGGTTTTTGTGTCCATCGATTTGTATAGCCTCCACCACCATTTTCTCCTGAATTATATCCAATTCCACCTTTTGTTTGTCCACAAGCTCCACCACCTCCTCCACCATCTCCACCATTTCCACCATTGTATCTATAACCTCCACCTCCTCCACCTCCTGCGTAATAAATATATTTTCCAGTTATATTTGATGATTTTCCTTTACCACCATTTGAATTATATGATGGTTTTCCAGCTCCACCACCACCACCAGATGTATATACATTATACTGGTTTTTACCATTATTTCCTTGTGAAGAATCAATTGTTTTACCTTGTTTACCATAATTAGCACTTGAATAATATCCACTGCTACCACCTCCTGATGCTCCATCACCACCATGTATTCCTGGTGTATAATGATAATATGAACTTCCACCATATCCACCACCTAATGCTTTGTATTTTTCTTGATTATCGTGTTTAACTATTGTATTTTCGCCATTTATAGCTTTTATTTTAAATTGATGACCATTGCCTTGTTGTAATGTTCCACCCTCAGGAGCACCATTACCACCTTTACCAATATTTATCATTAGTTTATTATTTTTTTTTAAACTAAAATTATTATCTTCAATATATCCACCAGCGCCACCACCTCCACCCATATCCATGCCTCCACCCCCTCCTCCACCTACAATTAATATTCTCGCATCAATATCCCTATTTACAATAACTTCATATATAAAATCAGTGTTTTTAAATTCATAATATATATCACCACTATTATCTTGTGCTGTTTTATATGATTGTTTATGTTCTCTTCCATCTATATATTGTTTATTTCCATTGATAGTTGGTATTTTACTACTATGATTTGCAGGATCAACATTAGGATCAGTATGATAAATCCATGTTTTATTATTCCACTCTGAACTATAAATATTATTACTATTATTAAATCTCCAAAATATTTCTAAGTTATCACCACCATAATTTTCACCAAAATATATATCTATTTTACAAATATCCCCTTTTTTTATAGTGCCATAATTTCTTTCAATTGTTCTCATACCATGTTCACCACCATTATCAACTACTATTTCATCATTTATAAAAATATGTGAAGCATCATCAGAACGTGTACCAAATTTATAATTTCCTGTTTCGTGTGCATAAAAATATCCTGAAAACCACATAGTATAAGTATGATCAACATTTGGATTTTGCTTTCCACTTGTTAAATTATTGAGACCTCTAAAATTTGTTATATTTTCTCCGCTATCTTGATGCAATTCATTTATAAATTCTTTATTTTTAATATGTTCTATTTTTGATTTAATATATCGATAATTATCACCTGCATAAGCATTATTATTATAATAACCATCTACTTTAAAAAATTTGAATCCTTCTTTGAAATTATTTTTAATTCTTATAGATACTTCTTTATTTGTATAATCAATTGTTGCATTTGAAGATTTTGTTAAATAGTGTCTTTTATAATTAAAAACATTGAATTGTTTTAAAAATTTATCTTGATTCCATAAACCACTATTTGAATCAATATATTTTGTTAATTGATATTTATTATCAATACCATCATCAACAATATTTTCTTTTATTTTTGCTAATTTTATTTCTATTTCTTTATTCTTATTTTTTAATTGATCTTGTAGCACTTCTTTTCTAGCTACTAATGCATCTATAATAGCTTGTCTTTTATCTTCTCTAAGATTTGGATTACTATTCTTAAATTTATTCCAATCAATCCCTGGTATATCAGTATCTATGGAATTACCATTATTTGTTAGTCTAATTATTACACTATTATTTGGCAAATCAATAATATTGCCTATGTTTATTTTTGTTGTTATAATATTATAATTCATAACTTGTGTGTTGTAACATAAATAATTATATATAAATTTGTGAACTTTAACATCAATATCAGGAAAGCTTGAAACCTGATAAATATTAAATTGATTATTTGATTTATATTCTAAACCATTTCCATATTTTTCTACAAACTTTTCAATTGTAAAATTACTATCTATATTAAATCCATTTTGTCCAGGTAGTATTTCTACTTGATTTATATTTTTAATATTATTATTATTATCTAATATAAATTCATAAAAAATCTTACCATTTAGTTTTGTTTTTGTAGGATAACTAACACCACATATACTATTTTCTATGCTAAATGGATAAAAGTCTTGATATTTATAAGCTATATTATCAATAGTAGTAACATTATCACCTAATTTGTCATCATTATCACCTAATTTATAAAAACATCTTGTTTCTTCTACAATATTTTGATAATCTGATTCATTTAATTTATTATTAACATAAACTTTATCAGCATATTTATATACATTATCATTATTGTCTTTTATTTCTGCTAATTCTTTCCAGCCTTTAAAATTATATTTACATGTATTATTGTTATCAGATTTATAATCTTCATCGCATTTGTCTTTATTATTTGTAAAATAAACTTGACAATCTCTAAACTTAGCATTTTTATATAATTGTTTTTCACTAAATTTTTCTAAAATACTATTATGTTTATGGTAAGTTTTACTAATATAGTATATGGCAATTATAAATATTATTAAAAATAATAATAAAAGTATTTTTTCATATACCATATATCTTAATCTACTAATATTGTTTATTTTTTTTACTTATAATATATTTGCCAATAAATGCAATATGATTATACTAATGTATTTAGAATTATTTTTGGCAATTTTGATGAAATATTATTTAGTACTGGTGGTAAGAAATATTAGCTAAATACAACATATTATTAAATTATTACTACAAAATATAATAATTATACAAGAAAAATAATTAAATTATTGGTAATACCATTTTCATATTATGTTAATTTGGTATAATAGATATACTAATATAGAGTATAATTTGAATTATAATTATCTTTATTTTTTGTATTTAATACAAAATTTTCAACTATATCACAATGTTTTTGCATCACATTTCTATAAAAATATATCATAACTACAATAAGTATAAAACTTAATAATAGTATACATATCAAATGTATATTATCATTCATATTCTCTATGGTACATTTTCCATTCATAATATATCGTACTAATCTATTATAATTATTTTTTTAAATTGTAACAAACTTATTAAACATATAAGTAAACTAAAAATAATAATTAAGAATATTCTTTTAGTTTCTTAATTATTATGTTATGTATATATTTTGGATATAAATTTTTTATACTATTTAAATAGTTTATGAATTCTAAGCTTTTTTCTTTTTGCAAATTAATAATTACTTGAATTTTATCATTATTTCTATTATTTCTATTATAAAATTCATGATTTAATTCAAATATTATAAAAGCAATGCATATTTTATATAGTACTATTGTTATATTACCATATGATGATGTATTTAATATTGTTTTATCAATTATTAATTGTTGTGATATTAGAAATATCATTATCATATTAAACGATTTTTGTGTAATAGGAACTTCATTATATCTGTTATTAATATTCTTAATAAATTTTGCTATTTGAGTGTAATTTCTATTTAGTGCATGAAGGGGGAATTCTACATAATCACATAATATCATAGGGCATTCTAGATTTTTATAGCTATTAAAATTCCACCAATATAAATCAAGTACCTCCCTTGTATAAATTATTTTATTAAGTGAAAACTTATAGTTATATTTTTTTGTTATTATTTTTAAATAATATAATATAAAGTTGTTATTGGTATTATTTTTATAAATATTTTTATACTTAGTGGTTATGGGAATATTCCTTATGATATCAGCAAATCTCTTAGAAATACTGGCTGTCTTTGCATATTCAGTATAATTAATGTGTTCGCACACTAAATCAATAATATCTTCATTGATATTCATTGTTATTAATAAAAATAATAAAAATAAATATCAATTTTTATTAAAGACATCCAAAATACATTAAGTGAGAATACATATATATCATTATACTATTAGCAAGCATCTTATTTTCATTGATTTTATATTTTGTTAATAAGTTATTAATTAAACTTCTTCTAACATTATTGCTCTTGTTATTAACAATTATATTATGATAATTACTGACAATTCTATAAAACTTGTAATCCAACATAGATATATTAATGAATTATATTTTTATATTATTTTACATAAGATTTTTTATATAAAATGCAAAAATATTGATGTTAACATTAATTCAAAGAATTAATAAATACTTAAATATTATTTATTTTTGTTTTGAATATCCCATACATCAGTTATATCATATTCTTCAAATAAATTCTGTAATATGTTTTCCATCACGATTAAAATATTCTTTATCATAACCATCAACATCATAACCTTCATCATCAAATACTCTTGTATTTACGACCTCTTCAACAACTGCTTCTTCTTCAAATATACTTTCATCAATATTTAAATGTTTAATCAATTTATCCATTTTATTTATTTGTTTTTGTAATTGTCTATCTACCTCTTGTAATGCTGTTGTTGTTAAAGTCCATATAGTTTCTTTATTAAGAACATTAAAATCATTATATAATTTACCATATATTAATATTACATCTTCTTCAAAATTATAATTTACTATAATATTTTTATTATCTATAACATCAATCACCATAACATTATCTATATTAGACCATTTATCATTTTTACATCTTAACATATCACCAATTTTAAAATCATGTTCTTCATTTAATATTAATTGAGAATTATTACCTATTATTTTAACTTCCGCAGATTTCATAATATCAGGTAAATAATCTGTTTGATATGTTATAGAATTTGGTAATATCTCACCAACATCTTGTGCGATAAATCCATATACCTGATTATTACCATATTGTATATTATCAATATATTCGTATTTTTTAGGTTTCAATTTCCTAAATGTAATTAAGGCTTCATCGTCTTTAATATCAATAATATTCTGTTTAATTCTCTTATCACTAAAAATATAAGACCTTTGACAAACAATACCTTCTTCAACTTTCAAACCAATTGGTGAATAGATTCCTGATTGTAATGTAGTCCACATTCCTCCATTATTATGACTCCAACTACCATTCGTATGATGAAAAGCATATAAACTACCATGCACGTTTTCACCAGCACCTAAAATAGTTACAGGGTGGGTTGGTTGTGTTGTATTAATTCCAATTCTATCATTTCTGTATATATTATTACCTGATTTTAACCATAAAGTATCATTATCTCTAAAAGTCCATGAATTATTTTCATAAGATAACATGCCTTTTGGTATTATAGATGTTCCTGCTGGGATTGTGTTTTTAAATCTAATAATTACAGTACCACTACCACCCCTACCCCCACCATTACCACCACCACCACCACCACCTCCGCCTGTATTATTTAGGGCATTGCTTCCATTTACACCAAGAGCACCACCATTACCTCCCCCGCCATTACCACCATATGAAAAAGTAGAACCACTCGCACCACCTCCACCACCACAAAAATATCCATTTTCTCCAAAAGTATTTGGAATGAATGATAATGTTGTACCAATACCGCCAGATGGGTTTGCACCAGTATAGCTCGCACCAGCTGCACCCCTACCACCACCACCTCCTCCGTAATGATATGGTGCTATATATCCTCCTGTCCCTCCGACATTCCCTTGGCTTCCAATAGAAGACCCACCAACACTCCAATATCTTGTTCCCCCTGCCCCACTACCACCATTATGGTTTGTTTGATTACTTGGCCTTGAACCACCTTGATTTACAGTATATGCAAAACTTTGCCCTGCTGCTCCTCCTCCTCCATATGCGAGTTTTGAACTAACATAATACGAACCTGAACCGCCATAAAATTCGCTATCTAAACCTTTTGCACCTTCTGTTAGAGGCGATGTTGTTCCACCAGCACCCCCCGCCCCAATTTTTACTGTGTATGTTCCTTTTAAAACAGCAGAAAATGTTATTAATCCACCTGCACCACCTCCACCACCAATGCTTCTACCACCTCCGCCACCACCTGCTACAACTAAAATATCACAATCTGTTTCTTCTGTAAATTCTATAACATATACATCTTGATTATAATTAAAGGGAGCACTATGATTAAATTGAACGAATTTATAATCTGCATTTGTCCCTGTTCCTTGATATATTTGCGGTATAGCACTAAAATTTATTGATGCGGTTGTATTAGTTGCTACTATGGGGTCAGGTTTATATGTAATACTTGCTGTTGTAGCAGTACTAACTGTTAGATTATCATATGGCATTGATGCTGGAATTGGTGGAGTTCCTGTGATATTAGTATAATTCAATTCTACACCACCAATTCTATATTTACTGCCTGATGATATATTAATATCACCAATTACATCTAATTTATAGCTTGAATTAGGAATAGAATTATTAATACCAACTGACCCTGTATTATAATAAATATGATTTCCTATTGTAGTCCATTGACTTGAAGTACCACCACCTCCAATCACCGATAAAACACCACTGCTATTAACTGCTAATGTAGATGAGTCTATTGATGAAAATGGTGTGTTATCCAAATTAGCATAAGAT
>Ga0222716_10000805_pt1 | contig 26760 bp, 15 predicted proteins | sample C33_13DmetaG_FD_165044 | JGI IMG/M metagenome (GOLD analysis project Ga0222716, IMG submission 165044) | Estuarine water microbial communities from San Francisco Bay, California, United States - C33_13D | ecosystem: Environmental > Aquatic > Marine > Unclassified | place: USA: California... | reverse complement strand
GCGGTTCATCAAGGGCGAGGTGCTCCCGGAGGGTAAGGACCTGTGCGACATGTCCGGCGCCGTGGACCGCACCCCGGACGAGTACACCGTGTTCAACGCGATGCTGCCCCGTCGCTACCTCCCCTCCATGCAGAACAACGTGTTCGAGCGACGCGCCGCGTCCATCGCGCGGCAACTCACCCGCGGCAAGAGCATGTCCATAGACTACGACCAGCTCCTCGCGAAACGCCCAAACTCCCCAGACTCCGTCTTCGCGTGGCACCAAGATCTCGCGTACTGGCCCCCGCTGGAGACGGACCCGGCCACCACCACGTGCTGGCTCGCCATCGACGACTCCACCGTCCAGAACGGGTGCATGAGGTTTCTACCGGGCAGCAACAAGGAACCAGAGCTGCGCAAACACGCGCCCGTTAAGATCGGCGGCGGGCGGCTGGACGAGACGAGCTCGCACGCGCTCGCCACGACGCTGTCGCCGGCGGATGAGGCGGCTGTGCGAATGGTGCCCATCAACCGGGGCGACATCACGGTGCACGACCAGCGGGTGGTGCACGGGTCGGGGCCGAATAATTCGCAAGGGTGGAGGCGGGCGTACGTGCTGGCGTTCAGGACCGCCGAGATGGTGAATGAGGAGCGCGCGCTGGGTTTCTCTCATTCGCACAACGATGAGTTCAACTGGGATGCCTTTCACGCCTGGCAGGAGAAGGACGACGCGGAGTGAGGCGCCGGAGTCAGGGACGGAAATAAATATAACTTTGATGAGATTTTGTGTGTAAAGCACTGCGTTTCGTAATAAAAGTCAGCCACGCGTCGTGCTAAGGACGCGTGGGAACACCTCCACGCTCGTAGACCACGCTCCGGGAGTCGGATTAATGTTATAGTCGGTCCGAGAACCAAGAGAAAAACCGGCGTCGAGGAGATGCCACCCCTCGCCGCCGCACCCGCCAATAAATGTTTTTATTTTAGGCCATGACAGCCTCCTGGGGGGCGGCCGCCTTCTTCTTCTTGCTCTTCTTCACCTTCTTCTTCACCTTCTTCGTCTTCTTCGTCGTCGCCTTGGTCGCCGTCCTCTTGATCGCCGTCGCGTGGATGGGCAGGCCGAGCGCGAAGAGCCTGGTCTGGTCGCCGAAGTGGTTGTTCGCCAGCCTGCCGAGGCCCGTCGCGGTGATGGCCGACATGAGCGTGGTGAGACGCTCAGTCATCCAGCGATCGGCGCCGCCGATGAGCTGGTAGCGGAGGTTGCAGCTGAGGCCCATGAAGGCGCCCATGCCCAGGACGGACGTCTTGAGGTCCGGCACGGGAACCGACGGCTCGAAATCGTCACCCTCACGTTTTTTGTGCAAGCCCACCAGCGCCTTGTTCAACCCGTGAAACGCGCCGCCGGTGATGGCGCCGAGCGCGGACAGCTCCATAGCCTTCACGCCGACGGAAGCCGCGCGCATGCCCATCGTGTACTGCCTGAGCGGTCCCTGCTTGTCGAACGCGTTGTTGGGGATGGAGTCCAGCACCCGCTGCCACGCGTGTTTGTGCTGCGCGCCGAACGAGCGAGTCGGGGTGAGGCACCAGACAGTCATGGCGTTCACGAGCGAGAGCTGCGCGATGTTAGCCGCCGCCAGGTCCCACTCATCCTTGAGCCTATCGCCGCGGTGCGCCGCCTCGTACATCAGGCCGCCCGCGATCGTCACCGTCTGCTCAAACCCGAGCTTCCACAAAAACGCGGGATCCGCCATGAGACGCCCGATGAACGCCCTGGACACCGGGAGTGGCGTGGAGCGCGACACCGCGCGCACCACGGACGGACGAATGTCCACCGACATGAACCGAACCAGCTGCGAGGAGGACACGATGCCCATCTCGATCGCCATGCGAATGGCCGCCGGGAGGGTGGTCAGAGTCTTGAACCACTCCTCCATGATGGCGTTGATGGCGTTGCGGTCGTAGCGCTCCTCGAGGGGCGCGCGGGTGGACATGAAGTTGTCCCCGTCGCCCTCCTCGTCGCCCTCGTCGAAGTAGTCATCGTCGTCGCCCTCGTCGCCGTCGCCGCCGCCTCCTCCGTTCTTGATGCCGCCGCCGTTGGCGCCGCCGCCGCCGCCGTCCGCCAGGCGAGCCTTGCTCGTCTGCTGGACAGCCTGGCCCGTGGTGAAGCTGGTCCTCTCGAGCGTCGCCGAGCCGCCGCCTCCGAGCTGGGAGCCGATGTTGACCTTGGCGCTGATCTTCATCGCCGCATCGAACTTGCCGTTGGCAGACTGTGTTTTGGAGAGGAGAGGGTGAGTGAGGTCAGCGAGAGTCGGCGCGGGAGAATTGGCATGATTGTCGCCGGGACCCCTCGTTCTGGAGTCGAAAGCCGCAATTTGGGGTTTGCGACGCCCGGGAAGCGCGCCGCGACGCGCGCCTCGAGGGAACGTGGCACCCGGGACGGGCTGAATCTCGACGGAAACACGGTTTAATTCACGATACTGCGGTTGCTGACTCACCTCGGTGGGGTCGTAGACGTCGGCTTCGGCGTACACCTTGACGGAGGCACGGACGGCCCCGGGCCTCGCGGCGAAGCGAACCCGGACCACCGGAATGCCGGCAGAGAGCGACTGCGGGCGACGCGCGGTGGCGAGGCTGACGGGCGCCGCGCGGGGGTACCCGCGGGAGGCGACCACAACCTTGGACGCGCGCGCCGGAGCGCGAGAGCGCGCGACCGCGGGGGAGACCCCCGCGAACGGCGTGGAGAGGACGCTCGCCTGGGCAGCCATTTCTTTCGCTTCACGAAAGCCGCGAAGAAAAAATCGGCAACCGTCGGAAGCCGGGCGTGGCCTCTGGGTTGTTTGCGATTAACTCCGCTTTGTCAACGACGCGCTGCTTGCGACGACGCTGTCAGCCGGGTTAAGTCGACTTGGGGGTGAAGGTGAAGGTAGTGCGGAGTAGAATGGCGTCCACCGTCTCCGAGATTCTCTCCGAATGTTTGTTGCTTCTATTATCCTCGGCCACGCTCAGCCTTCCACTGACTTCTATTGTTTGCGCCAGACTTTTGCTTTATGGAAGCCAAGCTCATTATAACTCGTCATTAACTCGTCAAACCGTCTCGATACAAAAAGCCGGTTCACGAATGGTGAGTCACCTCCATTCGACTCGCCTTCTCATTGGTGGGAAAGTACTTCCCAAAAGCAGATCGAATCGGAGGCGTAGATTCACTGCTGAAATGCCCATAGCGATCGCGGTCGGCCGGTTTACGACCCCTGAAAAAAATCCAAGTTGGATTTTTTTCTCCGCTGGTTGCGAACAGGCGGAGTCAGGCTGGCCGGGTGGATCCACACACGCACGCGGGTGGGCACTTTTCTCTCCGCAACTCTCGCCCTATTTTATGCCTAACCCTCAATCATCGGCCTTGCACACACTTGCGGTGATATGTCCACCGCGGTATCCCGAGCCGTTCTCGGCCGCGTCTCTCCCTCGCTCCGCACCGTCAGGCGCCACACCGTCCGCGCCACCGCCGCCCGCACACGCACGGTCATGTCCGCCGCGCCCGCCGCGCCCCCGACCTACCTCCTCCTCACCCTCGACTACGTCGAGGACATCCTGGAGAAGCGCGACCCGTACAGGGCGGACCACCTCGCCGGCGCCAAGGCGCAGCACGATGCGGGCAAGTGCGTCATCGCTGGAGCGCTCCAGGACCCGGTGGACAAGGGCGTGTTCGTGTTCAAGGACTGCGACGAGGCGTACGTCAAGGCTTTCGTGGAGTCGGATGCGTACTACAAGAACGGACTCGTGACTGGGTACGCCATCCGCCCTTGGATGATCGTCGTGGGTGCCAACTGATTGGTTAGCGTGTGATACTGTTACGAGAGTTCATCCGTTTAGTCTAGTGCGCCGCTTGCGTGATGAAACTCCAGGGCGGTGAATGCGAAGAACGACGTGCTTGTCTTCTCCGCCCCGTCTCCCGTGCGCTGCCGCCGTCTATTTTATTTTCCGTGCATGCATTTCACTCGACGCGTCCTACTTGACCTGCTTCACGACCCACCTCAGCCCCTCCTCCAACCCGGTGCCGTCCTTCGCGCTGCACGCCTGGATCTGCCACGGCCTGTCCTTGATGTTGAACAAGCTCAGCGACTCCGCGATGTCGTCCGCGCTCTGCGCCTGCAGCAAGTCGCTCTTGTTCGCAAAGACGAGCAAGGGCACCGTCGCGAGCTTGTCCTCGCCGAGAATCTCGTTGAGCTCGTACCCAGCCTCGTCCACGCGCTTGCGGTCCGCCGCGTCCACGACGTAGATGAGCGCCTCGGTGTTTTCGTAGTAGTTGCGCCAGTACGGCCGGATGGTCTTCTGCCCGCCGATGTCCCACACGTTGAGCTTGAACCCGTTGTGAAGGATGCTCTTGATGTTGAAGCCCTGCGTCGGAGTGGTGGTGGTGATGTCCTCGTCGCTCAGCTTGCGAAGGATGGTGGTCTTCCCCGCGTTGTCGAGGCCGAGGATCAGGATGCGCGCCTGTTTTGGGAGAGGAAGGGGACAAGCGGGGACGGGCGGGTCAGTCGGTTTGGAACGGAAACGAATGGGTGCCCGAAGGAGCTGTAGTTCCCCCGCGCGGCGTGGGAGACGCCGGGAGCGCGTGGGGCGTGGTATCGGCGCGCGTACCTCGCCGCCCGACTTTCTGAGTCGTCTGAGAAGGCTGAGAAGGCCCATATTGGCCCTTGGTCCGTACGCGTCGTCGCCCCCGGCGTCGCCACGCGCGTGCCTTGTTATGTCGCGCGATCTTTTGACTTTCGCCAGTTGGATGAGTTCGTTGGCGCGTGCCTTGAAAGGCTTTTCCAGTTTCCTTGAAACCGACGAGTCGATCAAACACGCGAATGTCGAAACCGTGTCGGTTTCAACCCGCCGTTCAAAATCAAACACCCAAAAACTGAACGTCCCGTCTTGCCAACCGAAACTCACAACGAGGGGCGCCATCGGAGAGGCGGAGGTGGCGGCCATGGACCCCCCGGAGGACGACCCCGGTCGGTTCGCGCCCTCGGTGGATATCACACCCGCGGGAACTCCCGCGGGCGGTGTCGGGACGGGAATCGGGCGGTTCCGAGCCGTCGGCCCCGGACCGAGCTCGGACTCGCCACCGAGAATTGAGACGAGCGGCAATCCGGGGCGCCAATCCGCCCGGCTCGGCGTGGGCATCCTGTCCAACATCCCGGTCGCGAGCGTCGTGAACGAGCGCGATGCGGGTTCCGGACGATCGTGGCAGTCGCAGAGACAGTCCGTCATCAACGACGGTCAGACCCGACGCTCCCCGGCGACGTCCCCGACGCGAACGCGCGACACGATCGCGAGCTCGCCGCTGCGAGAGCTGCGAGGCTACGCGCGAACGGAGACCGCCCGGCGGGGCCCGAGGCGATCGAAAGGCGCCAACGAGCGCGCGCCGAACACCCCGGAGGTCAAGACCGGCGCGACCCCCGACGAGACCGCGCGGTGGAAGAGCTCCTTGCGCGAGGAGATACGAGGCGAGAACGCACGACCGAGGGACAGCGCCATGCATCGAAGTTTGCGACAGCCCCGCGTCGACGAATCATCGTCGGCGGACGGCGGCAGGGAAGCCGCCATCGACGCGCTCATCGCCGAGCACGAGGACGCCCTTGCAGCGATGAAGGACGAGATGGACGGGGAGCGCGCGGAGATGCTCGCGGTCGCCGAGCGGATCAAGGCTGAGGCGAGCGAGGGCGTCGCCGCGGCGGCGGCGCAGTGGCACGAGGAACGAAAGTTTCTCAACCTCCGCGCCGACGAACTCGAGACCCAACTCAAGACTGCCGCGCAGACACACGAGCACGAACGAACCGAGGCTGCGCAGACGTTCGCGACGGAAAAGGCGACGCTCGAGGCGCGACTGAGGGACGCGCAGACGACGGCGGCCGGCGTGGAGGCTAAGATGACGGAGAGGTTCGACGCCGAACGGAGAGGTTTCGATGACCGCGCCGAGTCGATACGAGCCGAAGCCGCCGCCGAGGTGGCCGCGGCTCGCGACGCGCAGGGCCGCGAGCACGAGCGGTGTAAAGCCGAGGTCGATCGCGCGAACGCGCAGATCCGAACGATGCTCGAGGACCACGCCGTGGAGCTTCGCGAGGCGACGGAGCACCTAGAAGCTTCCTTAGCTCGATTCGAGGAAAACGCGGCTCGAAGGCTCGAGCAAAAGGCTGCCGCGTGGACACAGGAGCGAGAGTCGCTCGAATCCGAGGCTGAGGCCACGCGCGTGGTGCTGCAGACACAGCTGGACGCCGCCAAGGAGGACGCGAGCGCCTATCGCGAACACGTCGAGGGGAAACTCGCGACGCTCACGGAGGAAGCAGAAACGCACAGGCGACGAGCGCGAGAGGCCCGCGAGGTCGCCGCCGAGGCTGAATCCATCCGCGCGGAGGCTGTGGCGTCCGCGGAAGCCTGGAGGAAAGAGGCGGAGCTCGCCAGGGCGTTCGCGGAATCCGCGCGGATCGACGCGCAAACCACGCTCGCGTCGGAGCGCGCCGCGATCAACGAGGAACTGGAGGCGATGCGCGAAGCTCACGAAGTTCGAGTCGCGACCGCCCGCCGCGACCTCGAGGAGGAACGCGCGAGGGACGCGGAGAAGACGGGTAACGCGCTGGTAGCCGCCGAGGAAGGCGTCGCCGCGGCGTTGGCGCAGGCGTCCGCGTCCATCTCCCGCGAAGCCGCCGCGTTTTCCACCGCTCTCACCCTCCGAGCCTGGTGGTTCCACGCAAAATATCGCGGCTCGGCGGCTCGTCAAGACGCGGTCAACGCGCTCGTCGGCACGAAATCCCGGGCGCTCGCGCGATGCGCCGTGCGCGAGTGGTGGCACGCGGCGTGTACGAAGCGAAGGGTACCCGGCGCGGTTCGCGCGTACGAGCACAGGGCGGCGCAGAGCGCGTGGATCGCGTGGGCGAGGCACTGCGCTTTCCGCAAGTTTCTCAACGACAGAGCGGCGGAGTACACGGCGCGACGGGACAGCGAACGCGCGAGGCAGACCAAGCTGGGTTTCATGCGGCTGTGGCAGATGGCGGTGAGGTACGAGGACCACGTGCGCGTGGCCCACAACAGGGTCAACGCCAAGCACCGCATCGCGACGCTTCGCAGGTACGTCCGCGCCTGGCTCGACTTCTCCAAGACGGAGGGGCTGCTCGACACGATGATCGAGCGGTTCGCCGAGCGCCGCCGCGCCGCGAGGATACGCTCCGTGTTTCACACGTGGTTCGTCACCGTGTGCGCGGACAGGCACGAGGATAACCTCGCCGCGGCTGCGACGCAAAAGTTTTGGTCGTACAAGGGCCGGCGAGTCCTTCGAGGCTGGTACGCGGCGTCGCGGGAACTTTGGCTCGATCGCAGAGTCGCCGGGTCCTACCACGTCAAGGTGCGTAGACGCACGATACAACGGTGCTTCCACTCCTGGAGACACCACAGGCGCGACGAGCAATACCGACGGAACATGGTCGCCAAGGCTAAGAGGCACCACGCCGGGCGGGTGAAAACGCTGGCGATGAAAGCGTGGCGGTCGGCGACGGAAAAGTCCCGCCGCCGACGCGTGGCGCTCCGACGGTTCAGAAAACGGTTGGAACGCAAGCGTTTATTCCGCGGGTTCATCGCGTGGCGCACCGCGTCGCACTTTGCCCTGCAACTCCCCGGCATGGTCACCGAGATGCACCACAGGCGGGTGCGGCGACGGGGCGGGCAGGTTTGTTTCTACGCGTGGCGGCGGCAGGTTCGAGCGACGGCGGCGAGATTTTTACAGGCCGCGGCTCACAACGGAAGACACCACACCTCGCGCGCGTTCCGCAGGTGGCGGGCGCTCACGTCCGCCAAGACCCGCGGGGTACGGTCCGCGAACGACTCGTTCGCCAGGAGGCTGAGGGAGAGCGCGGCGAGGGCCGTCGCGGCGCTTCGGTCCAATGCGGTCGCGGCCCGGATGGTCGCCAACGGGTGCGCCGTCATCGCCGCCCGGCGGAGGCGCCAGGCGCGTTCCCGCGCCTTCGCCGCGTGGGCCTCCTCGGTGGTCACCACCAACGCGGACCTGACGCGTCATCGCGTGATGCGTCGCAACAGGCGCGCGAAGTACGTGCTCGAAGGGTGGTTCCGGGTGATGATGCAGACCCGGCTCGCGACTACCCTGGAGAAGAGACGAGAAATCGCGATCCAAAGCTTTGTGGATATCCGCAACCAGAGGCTCGCGGTGAAGGCGTTGAAGGCGTGGGTGACGTACGTGGACGTCGCGACGCGCCACAAGCGTCGCGTCGCGAAGATGCGCACGGTGCGGCTTGCGCGTGTGACCTTATCGGGATGGCGTAGCCGCGTCGCCGCGGGGGTGATTTTCCGGACGGCGATGACCACACGCCTCGGCGCGGCGGCTTCGTCGCGGGTCACGCGCGCGTTTAACGCGTGGCGCGTGCTCGTGGAGGTCCGCGGCGGTGCCCGTACGATCGCGACGCGCGGGTTCATCGCGCGGGACCGCGAGCGCCGGCTCGTGGAGTGCCTGCGTCGATGGGTCGACGTCGGGAGCCGGGCGATGGACCGACGAGCGGAGTATCACGTTCGGAAGGTTACTCGGTGGCGCGCGAAGATGGCGCTCAAGGTTTGGCGCGTGATGAAGCGGGGGGCGACGTACAGGCTGGACGTGGAGCGCGCGGAGGAGGTCCGCGCGACGACTCGGCGGGAGACGGCGCTCGCGCGTCGGTTCTCGCGGCGCTGGCGCGAGACGGCGAGGGTCAAAGCCACGGAACGGATCGAGGACGTGAGGGCGTGGCAGTGCGCGTGTCGACATCTGGCGCGATGGGGCGCGCGATGCTTCATCGCGTGGTACCGCGCCGTCGTGGTCGCTAACCGCAGGGTTCGTAACCACCGCGGTAGGGTCCTGGATCGCAAGGCGCTCGGCGCGCTTCGAGCCTGGCGGCTCGACACTTTCCTCGGGGAAAAGTCGAGAGATTCGCGCCGAAGCCGCCGCGGCGAAGCGCTCGCCCGCAGGCGCGTGACCCGCGGTATGATCGCGTGCGCGCGCGCGTGGTACGCCGAGGCTGCCTCCAAGCGCCGCGGCCGCGAGGTCGCCGAGCGTATGGTCCGCAGGCACGCGCACGCGAGGCTCGTCGCGGCGTGGCGGGCTTGGGCGCAGCTCGCTCTCGCCGTCTCCGCTTACCGAGAGGAGGCTGAGATTGGCTGCGTCGCCGCGTGGAAACACCGGGGCGTCGCGCGCGTCTTCCAGGCGTGGCGCGCCGTCGCGTGGAACACGCACAGCAAGCACCCTCACAGGATCGCGTGGATGAACGCGCGGCTGGAACGAAAAAGGCTACGCCACGCGTTCAGTTCCTTCATCGGCTTCCACTGCGTCTTGACCCGAGCTAAACAGGCGCTGGAGAAACGCCTCGTGAAGACCACTGTGGCAGCGTGGTTCGCGACCACAAAGTCCGCGACGGACGCACGGACGCACCAGGGCGTGAACATCTGGAGGTCCGAGCGCAAGGCGTGGACACGCGCGAGGGTCACCACGGCGCGGGCCGTTCGCGTATGGTCCCTAGAGGCGAAACGACTCGGATACCTTCGACGTCGATGCGCGTCGATGCGACGTAACGCGGACGTCACGAAGCGTCTCAAGGCGTTCACGTGGTGGCGGTACGAGACTATACGATGCGCCCGCGACGAGAACAGGGTGCGTAACATGGAGCACCGCGTGCTGACCATGTGGCGCCGGCGGCTGGACTGGGACAACCTCGCCGCGGGCCACGCGGACGTTTTCTTGGCGCGAAACGTCAAGGGCCGGAGCGTGTCGTGGTTCAGGGCGTGGGCCACCGAGGCGGCGCACGGCGCGTTCGTTCGCGGCACGCGCGCCGCCCTCGTGGAGCGCGTCGAACCGCGCAGGCTCAAGCGATGGGCCTTCTACGCGTGGCACAGACGGCTGTGGCTCAAGGCGAGGACCGGCGCGAGGCTCTATACCCAGGAGTCGACGTCGTGGAAGCTCCTAATTCGCTCCGACGCGGGAACTGGCACGGATGATTCTCGCTCCGAGATAGGAACCGGCACGGACGATTCGCTCTTCGCGCTCGCGACACTCGCGTCCATCCCGGAGGCGCACGCGTCCGCGCCCGTGGTCATCGATCGCCCGGTGCGTCCTGGGTCACCCGGGTCCTCGGAGCCGTCCTCGTCGGCTCCCGCCTCGCCGCTGGCGCCGGCGCCGACCCCCGCGGGGCACCGCGCGGACACCCCCCGGGCCTCCCCGGGCGACGACGAGTTCGCGTTCAGCCCACTCGCGCCCGATAACGTCACCCCCGATAACGTCAGGCAGCTCCGCCGCGAGCTCGACGCCGCGCGCGAGGAGGCGGCGGACGCCAGGGAAGACCTCGCCGCAGCGGAGGAGATTTTACGGGAGATGAACGAAACGCGCGTCGACACGGAAGCCGCGCTGGACGCCGCGAGGCGCGAGGCGGAGGCTGCGCACGAGGAGGCACGCGCGTACGCGCAGGCGACGCGGTCCCAAGGGACGACGCCGCCGGCGTCCCCGAGGTCCGTCCCGGGGTCACCGCTGAGGTCACCGAGCGGCGGCGGCCCCGCGAACATCTTTGACTTGGCCTACGGCGAAACCTTCGCGGACGCCGACCCGCTCACGCCCGAACCATCCCCGCGAACGGGCTCAACGATGGCACAGATGCAACAACAACAGATGCAACAGCGCCCGCCGTCCCCTGGTCCGCCGGTGAGGGAGGACGACGAGGACGTCTCCTCCGCGTTCAAATCGTGGCGCGCGCGGGAGACTCGGTTGATGGAGCGTTTGCTCGAGGCGCAGACGCTGGCGGAAATCGCCGAGGCGAGGGTCGTCGCCGCGGAGGCGGAGGCGGAGGCTGCGACGGCGGCCGCCGCGCACCTCGGCTGGAAACCGCCGCACGCCGACGCACCGGAGGGTAAGACGGTGTCCGCGCTGCCGCTGAGCGCGAGGGATTTCAGGGCTGAGCTCGAGGCGTGCGAGGCGAGACTCGCGTCGGTTCTCGAGACGACGGAACGGGAAAAAGAGAAAACCCTCGAGTCGCTTCAAAAGGCGGAGGAGGACGCCGAGAACGCGCGTAAACTCGCCGAGTCGGATCGCGTGGCGTTCGCGGCTCGCTTCGGGGATATGAACAGTCGCGCGGTACGCCTCGAGACCGCGTTCAACGACGCCGAGCGCGAAACCGCCGAGGCCAAGGACGTGATCAAGCGGCTCGAGGGAAAAATCGAGGAGCTCGAGGGGAAAATCGAGTCGCAGAAGAAGAAGCTGCGCAAGTCGGGCGGCGACGTCGAGTCACTGACCGAGGCGCTCCTCGCGGACACCGCCGCCGTGAACGAACGCAACGCGGCGCTCGCCAAGGAGCTCACCGCCGCGCGCCAAGCCAAGGATGAGGTGGACAAGAAGCTCGTCGCCGCCGTCGCGGCGAGAAAGGAGACCCAGTCCAAACTCGCCGAATCCAACAAGCTCCGCGCCGAGCTCGAGGCTCAGCTCGGTAAGCTCAAGGATAGGCTCGAAAAGGACATCGAGGACGCCGCGGAGCAGGACGATAAGATCAAGTCCCTGAACGGCGACGTCGCCAGGGTCACCGCGCTTCTCGCCAAGAGCGACGCCAAGAGGCTCGATCTGGAAAAACGGGCGGACGCCGCCGACTTGAACGTTCGAGACATTTCCGGTAAACTGGACGAGTCCACCGCGAGGGAGCACGACCTCACGACGAAGCTCGCTGCGGTGGAGCCGTCCATCGCGCGCGCCAACGAGGAACTGAGACGCATCCGCGAGTTGCACGCGGCGTCGGAGAAGACGGCGGCTTCGCTGAGAGACGAAAAGGAAACCTTGGACGCCAAGTTGGAGCGAGCGAATTCGACGGCGACGATCGCCTGGAAGCGGTGCCAGGACCTGTCCTCGCGTCTCAACGGCTGGGTGCGAAAGGGCGTCGACGACGTGCCGAGCGGCGGTTCATATTCCCCACCCCGCGTCCTCGAAGAATTAACCGACGCGCTCAACACCGCCAGGAAGGACGCGTCGAACCAGTCACGGCGCGCGGACGACGCCGAGGCCCGCGCGCTGAACCTGGCATCCTCCGAGATGCTGCTCAAGTCCAGGCTCGAAGATAAGAAGCGCGTGGCGCACGAGGCGAACGAGGCTATCCTCGCGTCCGCGGAGAAGGCTTCCGGAGACATCGCCGCGCTCTCCGGAGAGCTCGCGGGTCTCCGAGGGGGCGGGTACGCGACGCCGAAACGCGGCGCCGGTACCTTCACCCAAACCCCGCACTCGGCATCCCAAACCCAGACGCGGACCGACGCCGAGGAGCTCGCCGAGGAGGTTGACAAACTCCGCGCGGAGCTCGAGCGCGCGAACGAACGCCTCGAACGGCTGAACGAGGACTACGGCGAATTCGACGCCGAGATGGACAAACACGACAAGGCGGAGCTCGTCGCCGCGTTGGCCGAGGCTCGCGCGGCGCTCGCCACGACGCGGGAGGAAAACCTCGCGCTCCGTGCAGAGGCTGCCGCCGCCGTGAAGCGCGGCCCCGGGCTCTTCCCCGACTCCCCGGGCGAGGAGAGCGGCGAGGAGGAAGCGGCGAGGGTCGACGAGGTCCGCGCCGCGGCGGCTTCGCTCAAGGGCGCCGCCAAGGTACGAGTCGCGCTCGGCGCGTCCCTCGGTAACGCCGTCGACGCCGCCGCATCCGGGCGACGACGAAAGTCCGGGGAGTTACTCGAGCACATGGACGAGCTCGCCGAGGCGAACGAGTCGATGCGGGCGACGATCGTGTCGTTGACGACGGAGAGGGACGCGCTCAAGTCGGCGCTGGCGGAGTCAACGCGGCGCGAGGCGGCGGCGAGGGAGTCGCTTCGTGAGCTCAAGCGTGCATCGCTTGAGGACGCGATGGCGATGAGCACCTACGCGGCGACGCGGGAGCCGGTGCCCATGAGCGCGGTGGAGGCGCAGCTGGGTGAGCTCGAGTCGTTGGTCGGGGAGCTCGCTCGACGCGTCCCGCAGGCTCAGCGGCGACGATAAATTAGATAAGACACTTAGCCATAAATGATATTACTCTTATTTCAACAAAGCATACAATGCGAGCGCGCGCGCGCTGAAGATTATAATCAAATCATAACCGCCAACCCCCTCAGAACAGGCCGGGAGGCATTCCGCCTCCGTCCCCCACGTTCATCTCGATGAGCTGCCTGACGGATGCGATGCCGAACCCGATGCCGAAGATCACAACCATCGCCCCCAGCGACCGAAGCAGCCTCGCCTTCCTCGGCGTCAGCCCCGCCGCGAGCGCCGCCTCCATCCCCCGCACCGCGTCCAGCACCGCCTCCTTACGCTGCTCATCACTGCCGGTCGCGAGCACCCTCAGCGCAGCCTCGGGCTTTGCGTAGAGAACCGCGTTGGCCACGTCGAATTCGTTCATGGCGCCGACGCTCTTCTTCAGCGACTTGTCCATGGTCCACGCCTCGCCCAGGCCCACCGCCTCGGCGTAGTACGGATCAGCCACCATGAGCCGCTCCATGCACGAAGCCAGCGCGGTCGCGGATCGCGAGGATGACAACACGACGTCAGCCTCGTTGGAGTCCATCGAACCGCCCACGTTGGTCGCGAACGCCGCGTCGCCGCCGAATTCGCCCGAGCCGGACCCCGACGCTGACGTGGATCCGGATGCTGACGTGGATGCTGACGTGGACGTTGACGCGGATGCTGACGCGTCCGCGACCACGAGGGGCACGGCGTCGACGACGAGGTAGGGGTTCACCTGCCTGACGCGCAAAACCTTGAAGCGGGTCTCGCCTTTCGCGTACACGCTGAGGAGCTTACCGTTGACAACCACGTCGTGCGCGACGAGCCGCATGGCGGTGCCCACGCCGGCCACCTTACCGTCAGCCCGTCGGTACAGCGCGCCGAACTGTTCGGTACCCACGAACGCGCCTTCGTCCATCCGGCCAGCCCCGGGGACGATGTCGAACTCCGCGTCGTCGCCATCTTCGTACGCCCGGACAAACGGGTTCCGCGATAAGTCGATCCTGTTGGAGTTATCCCTCGCACCTTCCAGCACCAGCGGCGCGGTGTCCGAGACGGCATCGGACGGGTCCCGCATGAGCTTGGCGAACAGCGTGAGCCAACGTGGTTCGAACAGGTTCAGGCGGACCCGTGAGCCCGGGAGGCAGACGAAAGGGTAAGGGACTATAGGGATGGAAAACTCCCCCGGGAGTTTTTCACCCGGTGACTGGTCGGGTAGGTACGCCGGGGTGAGGTCTTCGGCGCCGATGAGCGACGCGACGGACGCGCGGACTGAGCCGTCCTCGTTCGCACCCTTCGTGTTTGCATCGGATTCCGACTTTGCTGACTTCGATGCCGACGGCTCGGTCGTTTTCGCGCCGAGGATAGAGTCGTCGGATGGGAGCGTGACGTCGAACCAGTCGACGTCGGGGAGGTCGGCGATGGTGGCGCTCTTCTCGCTCTTCGCAGCCTCGGCGTCGGATCCGAGGAAGAAGTCGTGGAGCGGGGTGGGCAGGATGGGAAGGTCCAGGAAGACCATCTGGAGCTGCTGCAGTCGGAGGGTGCTGGTGGAGACGGCGCGGAAAGCCTTGAGGCGCTCGCCCTTGCGCGACTTCTCAGCCTCGATCGCGGCCGCGCGCTCCGCCCGCAGCCTGTCGGCCTCCTCCTCCTCAGCCTGCCTCTTGGCCTCCTCGTCATCGCACTCGTCTCCGAGGATGTCGCACAGCGCGTCGATGGTAGCCTTGGAATCCGGCATCGGGGGCGGGGAATCCACCTTCGCGGGCGGCGTCTTGGACGCCTCCGACGGTTGGAGCCATTTCGGCCAGGCGCGTAATCTTGTCGCACTAGTTCCCCGCTTGAGTGCGCCGGACGTCCCGACGACGGCGCCGGTGGGAAGCCTGACCGCGACAGGCCTCGAGGAGGCCGGTCCGGCGATGGCGCGAGCCCCGACGCCGGGGCATACCGCGCGAACGGTCGCCGTCGGCATCTGTACCGCGTGTTATCGAATGGCACACCTCGACTTTCTTGGGAGGGCCACGTCGACTGGCCGAGTCCAGCCGAGGACAGCTCACGTGCCGAGCCTCGATCGTGTCCGACCGTGGTGTGGCAACCGACCAAAACTTCGACCAAAAGTCAAAATTGTTAAATCGTCAGACGCCGCGCGCAGAGTCGGCGGCGCCATGCTCCCCCCGAAGATGTATTCAGCGGCGATGGGTGCCTTTCCGCAGACGCCCGTGTTGATACTCGCCGTCCTGTCCGCGGGTCTGGCGCAGATGATCGCCGGGGCGGTGGTCATGAACGTGTTGAAGTTCATCCCCTTCGGGCGCAACGCGATGGTGGAGCTCAACACGTCCAAGACGTTCCGCAAGTTCGACTCGTTCGGGATGGCCTACGTCATGGGTTTCGCGCCGTTCGTGTCCTCATTCATGTTCGTGTGCGCGTACTGGATCCTGGACTGTAAACCCCCCGTCACACCCTTGCTCGCCGCGCAGGTCTTCTGGGTCATCGGCGCGGCTCACGGCATCATAATCGATCACGCGAGCATCAAGTACTCCGTCGAAGTCGCCGCGTACTTTCTGACCTCCACGTTCATCAACGCGGCGGTCATGGGATGGGTCGTGGAGTACATATACAAGAAGCACCACTGGGCCTTCTGATGATGAAGAGTTAGGAGTTAGGCGGCGAGGCTTCGTTTTAGTGTAAGTGTTACAAGTACGGTACGGTACGTATCACATGGTGCTCCCGAGTCCGGGCGCGGGCGCTCGCGGCGGGGGCCGGCTCGGCGGCAGCAGCGGCTCCCTCGGTCCCTCCACCACCCCTTCATCGTCCGTGTCTACACCGCGCGCCGCGTGCGTCTGTCCCCGATCATGTCCGCGATTCGAACTGAACAGCTCTGAGCGCATCACGGAGTCGTACGCCCACATCAGCCAACCCCGCGGCGGCGACTGGTTCATCGCGTTCGATTCGTCATCCCCGCGCCGACCGCCGTACCTCCCCCGTCTATCGCTCCGTCTCCTCGAGGCCTCCGTGTCCAGGCCATCCCCGCCCGTGACGTCACTCGCCGTGTCCGACACGTCCCCGGGGGCGGCGCGATCGCCAAAGCCGTCGAACCTCCGAGTCGTGGCCACCGGCGCCATCATCCGAGCCAGCGCGTGCGTTCCTCGGTGCGGTATCTCCTCCAACGAGATGCGAACCGCGCACATGATGGGCACCGCCAGCACAGCCCCGATCCCTCCCCACACCGAGAACCAGAACACCAGGCTCAGTAAGATGACCACCTCGTTCAAACCCAAGCCGCGGCGGTACACCGTCGGACCCAACACGTCGCCCACTACGAATGACCCGAGGGCGGGTATGAACAGAGCGCACCAGCGCTGCGCGTCGGTGAGGTCCGGGAGCAGGACGATGAGCGGCAGGGGTATGACCGTCGCGATGAAGCTTCCGAGGTTGGGGATGAAGAAGAGCCAGAAGGAGACGATGGCGACGGACCCGGCGAGGCTCCCGGGGACGCCGCAAGCGTAGATGAGCCCGCCCACCATCGCGGCTCGCACCGCGCTGAGCGCCACCATGATCAGCACGAACTTCTTCACCGCGCCGTGGATCCGTCGCACGATCTGCGACCGCAGCCTCGTGGGCACACGCGGGGGCGCCAGCAGGAAGAGGACGTAGAACATGGTCACCGCCGCGTCGCCGAGGTACCCGACGATGTTATTCGCTGTACACAAAACACGACGTCAGGTCAATATAATTGCCCATACGAGAAGTAAAATACACTCACCAAACTGCGTCCAGAACGTCTCGTCTTTCAGCAACGTCTCCGCCCGTACCTGTAGCGTGTGCCAGGACGCGAGCGCGAAATCGTCGCGCTTGAGCAGGCGCAGCGCGATGCGATCGGTGAACTCGGCGAGGTCGTTGACCCTGTCGATGAACCGATCGTTCCAGCTCTTGTCCTTCCAGTGGAACGCGATCCACTGCTCGCTCAGGTACAGGGCCCAGATGAAAGTGGCGCTGACGAGCATGACCAAGGACAGGGCGAGGACCAGCGCGAGCGCTCGCGGGACGACGACGACGCGCGGGTGCCACGGGGTTCGCACGTTCCACCGCCGGAGCTTGGCCTGCTGGTAGCGCCAGTCCGAGGCGAAGTCCACGAACGGGCGTAGGATGAGCGAGAGGCCGAGTGCGAACACCAGCGGGCGGAGGAGGTAGTCGAGGTGCTCGAGGAACCAGCACAGGCAGCACGCGGAGATGACGGAGACGCTCAGCAGGAGGACGAGGTCGTCGCTGCTCGCGCCGGGGCCCGCGCTGGTCGAGGGGCCGGCGCCCCCGCCAGCCTGCCAGCCCCCGCCCCCGCCCCCGCCGTCCGACTCGGCATTCGAGGCGGACCTTCGCATTTTTGAAACGGCCCGCGCCTCTCCCGGGCTCTACGTCTCGGGTTTCGCGCTCCCTTCGGCGAGGATAGCACGCGACGAGGCTCACTTCCGTCGCGATGGCCTGTCCGCTCACAGGGGGTACCCGGTGCACTCCCAGTGCAATGGGCAATGGAGGGCGGGCGACACATGAAATTTATCCATCTGGGCATTTTGGCTCGAGATTTTTGGCTCGAGGTGTGTGACTGGTCTCTCGCATCACGCTACGCTAATCCTCGACTCTCCGGGCATCGGGAGCGCCAAGCTGAGGCACGCCGTCCTCTTCTTGGCCTTCTTCCCGCCCTTCACGTCCACCTCGCTCGCCTTCTCCTCCTTGCCCAGCGTCTTGGTCCACTGCACGAATCGGTAGGACAGGTACAGCTTGCCTCCGAAAGTGATGGGCTTGATGGCTCCTCGGAACATGAGTGACTCGGCGAGGGACACGGTGAGCCTCCTGGGCGCCGCGTTCTTCACGATGGGCACCTTGCTCAGCCAGGTCATCTTGCCCACCTTTGCGTCGGAGAACGCGAGAGCCTTCTCGAACGCGCCAGCAGCCTTGGCCGCGATGGGGAGCTTCGCGAGCGGCGCACAGACGGTGACGCTGGGCTGGATGCCGTAGCACGCCACCCAGGTCGACGCGGCGAAGGCGACGCTGATGACCTCGTGGAAGACGAAAGCCACCGGTATGTCCTTCGGGCCGAGGCCCTGCTCGACGAAGTAATCCCTGATACGACCCATACCTGCCCGTCGTCCGTCGCGCGACGCGCGTTGGATAACTGTGGATATAATCTGATCTGCGGTTTGTCCTCGTGACTTCGTCCTCCCGGTGCATCACTCTCGCGATGCGTGTGCACGCCGGGGTATCTTCCCTCGCAGCGGCGGCGCCGGTGCGCCGGTGCCGTGGGAGGGATAGGGACGCGGTCAAGGCGGCGAGGCGGCCCGCCGGGTCGTCGCCCCGCGCATCCATCGGGGTCTTGGGGGGCGTTCGGGCGACGCCCCCCGACGGTAAGGTGCCGAGGACGACGACGACGACGCGCGGGGTCGGCGGGCTGGGTCGAAGGGGCGACCTGGCGGGGTCACACGCCGCGGCGGCCGCGACGGCTACCCCCGGAGACGGCGACGGGTCCGCACCGGCGCCCAATCCCACCCCTTCACCCGATGAACCCTCCACCATGGCGCGACTCATCCGCTTCCTCGTCGCCAATTATTTCCTGGTCGGCATGCTCGTCGGAGTGGCCCTCGCCTACCTCGCGCCCAGCCTCGGGGCGACCGGCGGGCCCCTCCGGCCGGAGTTCACCGTGAACCAGGTCATGATCCGCGCCATGTTCCTCATATCCGGCCTCAACCTGCCCCTCACCGAGCTCAAGAAGGCCGTCACCAACGTCAAGGCCAACGCGCTCATACAGGCGTTCATCTTCGGCTTGCCCGCCGCGGCGACTGCGTACTTTTTGGGACCCGCGCTGAAAGCCGCGGGGGTTCTTACCCCGAGGCTCGTGGACGGGCTGGTGGTGTTGGCGTGCCTGCCCACGACCATAGGCAGCGGCGTGGCGCTGACCACCGCCGCGGAGGGTAACGTGGCGGTGTCGCTGTTCCACGCGGTGTTTAGCAACCTGGCCGGTATATTCATCACGCCGGCGCTGATATTCTTCTACCTCGGTGCGGACTGCGCGTCGGTCGGGTCGCCGTACGCGGCGGTGACGAAGCTCACGTCGCAGGTGTTGGTGCCGGTGGTGATCGGCATGGGTTTACGGGCGGTACCCGCGGTCGGGGAGGTTCTGTCGAGTAAGCCGGTGAAGGGAAAATTGAAGCTGACGAGCGACTGCATCATCCTCGTCATCATCTGGAACACCTTCTGCAACACGTTCAGTAGTGGGTTCGGGGTGCCGGCGAGTGAGCTCACGTCTTTGTTCGTGGTGCTGAGCGTCGTACTGGTGGGGTACAAGGCCTCCATACTGGCCGCGGCGAGAGCGGCGGGGCTGGCCAACAGGGACGCGGTGAGCGCGGTGTACATGGGTTCGCAGAAGACGTTGGCGTTTGGCCTGCCGCTGATCAAAGCGTTGTTCGAGGGTTCGCCGGAGCTGGTGTGGTTCTGCTTACCCGCGTTGATGTACCACCCGATGCAGATCGCGCTCGGGAGCGCGCTGGTGCCCAGGCTTAGGGAGTTTGCCAACGCGAAGCGGGATTGATCGCGGGTCCATTCGAATCGACGAACACTTCCGTAGACGGTGAGACGGCATTCATGGGCGACGTGAAAGTTCGAAGCCGGCTGTTTCGCCGCGTGTTGAAATCAAAATTACCATCGATGTAGTACACACGACCTGTCAATCAGTCGAAATCGCCGGACACGGACACCTTCCACTCCTGATAGCTCTTCTCGTCGTCCACCCCGCCGGCCCTCACCCCCTCCAGCTGCTCCTTCAGCACCATCTGCGCCAGGTTAGCCCACACCTCCCCGCCGATGGCCCGCGCGATCTCCGGCACCGCGACGAAGTCCACGGAGAGACGGAACAGCAGCCTACACCGCCCCGGCCTCGCGGGGAGCACCACGTGCATCTGGTGCACGTTCCAGTCCCCTGGGCCATCCTCCAGCCCCACGGTGGAATCCAGCACGCACGCGGGGAGGAACGTCGCGGACCGCGGCACGGGCTTGCGCAAACCGCGCAGGACGTTCGCCACGATCTTCGGGAACACCGCGTCGCTGATCCGCTTCGCGTCCACCACGTCGAAGCTCACCGTCGCGGTCCTCGAGGTCCGCCCCCCCGGCGCCATCAGCCGCGACAGAACCTCCTCCGCTTCCATCGGGATGTCCACCGTCACCTCCGCCATCGGCGTGAACCCCTTGGGCGGCGCCAGCGACCGCCGTGGTACCTTGGCGAGCACCTCATCCTCGACCCCCGGCTCCCACTTCCCCGCCCAAAGGTAGAGGAACCCGTCGCGTTCCACCACCGGCGCCGCGTCCACGTACACCCCCGGGAGCATCTTCTTGATGGACGGCATCTTGACACACTCGCCGCCCGTGGTGTACTCCCACCCGTGGTACGGGCACTGCGCTCGGCCGTCGACGAGCTTCCCGAGGCTCAGCGGGCACGCCCTGTGCGCGCACTCGTCCTTGACGCACCCGGCGGCGCCGTCGCCGTCCCTGAACATGACCCACGGGACGTTGAAGAGGTCGAACGGGACCATGGTGGCTTCGTCCAGGCCGTTGGCGAAGGCGACGGGGAACCAGTGCGCGCGCTCGGCGCCGGTGCCCGTGAGGAACTTTTCCTCCATCTGCGCGGGCGGCATCGACGGGATTGCGAATTCGTCGTTCCGGATGGCTCGCGTCCGGGCGGTCGATGGGTATTCTGCGGGCGCTTCCATGGAGGACGAGGCCTCCGCGGTGGCCCCGGAGACCTCCCCGGGGCGCTCGGTGCTCCTCATCGCGACGTCGCCCCGGTGTCCCTTCCCCGCGACACCGCCCGTCCGGCTAGCTGACGTCGCGCTCCTTCTCGACGCCGCTCCGAGGCTGCGCGATTGCGCCCGCATCTTAAGACCCTGGGTATTCTGCGCAACAACGCCGATCCGCGAGGCGCTCGCCGCGCTCATGCTCGCTCCCGCCGCGCTCATTGCCACACGCGAATCCGCGATGGGGACCTAAACCCACGCGCCGGTCCTTCGGTGTCCGCCCGGTTCCAACCGCGGCTTCGCAGCGCGCGTCCGGAACACTCTGGGTAGGCTCGGGAGGTAGGGCGAGATGATGTGAGGATAAACAGAAGCATCGCGGATCTCCTCGCCCCTCCGATCTGCGCTGGTCCGTGTTTCTGATTGGCCGGAATCAATTCCTCATAAATTGCAGACTGATCCTCATATGGATCCCTGGTTCGATCGAGCCAATTTCGCGAGAAGGGCCGCGCCGATCGACGACAGGAGCCGAGCGGGCTTCGCAAGCCTTCACTGCCAAAACTTTGACCAAAAAAGGAACTTGCGCGCCCTTTGGGAGAATTGGGCAATCCATTATCGAACGCGCCCCGCGATACCCAAGATGGCCGACCTCTACGCAATGGAGGAAGATGATCGTCACCACTTCCCCAAGGTAACCGACGATGACAAGGCGGACCACCTGCAGAAGCTCCTGCGCAACCGATTCGAGGTCCTCACCGGCTACGCGGACATGAAGAAGCAAACCGCGGAAATCGAGAAGAGGTTCAAGTACTACGACAAGGACAACTCCGGCAGCCTCTGCTTCGAGGAGTTCGACGCCGCGCTGACCGAGATGAACCTCGGCGACGCGCCCAAGTCGGAGCTCAGGGCGCTCTTCGACCGCTACGACTCCAACGGCGACGAGAACGTCTCCTACCCCGAGCTCATTAACGGCGTGTTCGAGGTGGCGCCCCATCCCTTGGCGCAGAAGGAATCGCGCAGGATGCTGGAGAACATCCGCGCGCAGATCGCCAAGCGCGGCGGCTTGAACGGCATCCGTTCCCTCGGTAGGTCCTTTCGCATCATGGACGACGGTGGCAACGGCAAGATCGAGCCCGAAGAGATGCTGTACGGCCTACGGGACCAGGGCGTCGAGGTGGAGAGGAACGAGATTGAGCAGATCATGCTCCACTTCGACAAGGACGGTGACGGCTCCGTCATCTTCGACGAGTTCCTCAGGGCGCTCCGCGGCAAGATGAACCAGCGCCGCAAGGGTCTCGTGAAGCTGGCCTTCGGACAGCTGGATAAGACCGGCGACGGCGTCGTCACCATGGAGGACCTCATGGGCATCTACGACGTCTCCGAGAACCCCGACGTCATCAACGGACTCCTCACCCCGGACCAAGCCTTCCAGGAGTTCGCCAAGGTCTGGGACAGGGACCGCAGCGGTAGCGTCCACCTCGACGAGTTCATCGACTACTACCAGGACGTCAGCGCGAGCATCGACAACGACGACTACTTCGAGCTCATGATCCGCAACGCGTGGCACATCTCGGGCGGCGAGGGCCAATACGAGAACACCGCCAACCTGCGAGTGCTGGTCATCCACGACGACGGCTCGCAGGAGGTTGTGGAGATCAAGGACGACCTCGGCTTGGACGTCAACGACTTCCCGGCCATCAGGAAGAAGCTGTTCATGCAGGGCGTGAAGAACATCAAGAAGGTCGAGGTGGCATCCGCCATGTGAATACGTCTTAACAAAATTAGCTCGCATACAATGTGATATAATATGCCCTTTCCCCAACCCCCGAGACACACGCGCGTAGCGCGCGCGAGCGCCGAGTCTTTACACGTAGGAGCCGGTACATGCCAAGTATAGGATGAGGGGCACCGTCGCCCACGGCGCGGCCTTCTCCAAGCACTTCGCCGCGTTCACGCTGGCGCCCGAGAGCGGCGGTGCGCCCGGAAGGTCGGCGGCTGATGACGACGAGAACGCGCGTCAGTTGGAGTCCTCCCGCGGCGTCGACGTGGTGCTCAACGCGAAGGACGGGTGGGAAAAGGAGCTGTTAGGTGACATATGCGATGCGCTCCACCTGTCGGGCTCCCCGTACGCGTCCAACCCGTCCCCGGAACCCCCCGCGCCGCGCCATCTGCCCGACGTCGTGGTCGAGTTGTTGGACTTCTTCGAGGAGAGACTGGAGCCGGAAACGGACGGGGGCGACTCCCCCGGGGTGTGCTACCACCCAACGCGACTCCGCACGAGACCGCTGGCGGGTACTGACGACGGCGACGGCGCGTGGACGCTATGGACCGCGACGCCGCGGGTAGACGAGACCCCCGAGACGTCCACGACATCATCGTCCTCATCGTCCCCATCATCGCGGAACAACACCGAAGACGGCGCCAGCGGAGACGGATCGGGGCGCGCACGCGGGGTCAAGAAGGTCAAGAAGGACACCCGCGCGATCCACTTCGCCGCGCTGTTGGTCAGAGAGTTCGGCCGCGATAACCTACGGAAGGGCGGCGGGGTGGTGGACGTCGCGGGCGGCGCCGGAGACTTGGCGTTTCAACTCTCGGTGAGTTTATTTTTATTTACATATGGGCAATTAGTATGACGGCGTGTTTTGTTTGTGACAGGTTCGATGGGGAATCAGATGTACGGTGGTGGACCCGAGGGGCGTCGGTGTCACGCTGACCAGCCGGCACAAGAGGCTGCTCGCGTCGCGCGCCGCGAACCGCGCGATGATCACAGAGACGTGGCTGGGTGTGTCCCCGCTGGCGAGGCAGCTGGCGCGGGAGTGGGAAACGTTCGCGCCGGCTCGGGCGGATCACGTCAAGGCGTTGTTCGACGAGTCTCTCATGTCCGACGCTTCCGTCCGCGAATTGATCCGTACCTGCTCCGCGGTGGTGGGCTTACACCCCGACCAGGCCACGGGCGCGATCGTGGACTGCGGGCTGGTCATGAATAAACCGTGGGCGGTGGTTCCCTGCTGCGTATTTCCGAGTAGGTACCCACACAGGCTGGACCAAAGTGGAAAAACCGCGCGCACGACTGGTCAGCTGGTGGAGCACCTGATGGGAAGGGCGGCGGGGACGAGGCGATGCACGCTGCCGTGCGAGGGCGCGAGCGATGCGGTGTGGTGGAAACCGCCGGATGGATACATGAAGCGTGACGTCGAGTCAGAGGGGGGTCTCGTCGGGCGGGAGGACTGGCGGTGGCCGAGCGCGCCGCCGGGCGTCGCAGACAAAACCAGGGGACCGTTTCAGTTGAAGGCGCTCGCGGATAGCTTAAATGAATAGCGGATACAAGATTAGACCACCGTATGACCCTAAACCATCACGCGAGCTCGAACGTGAGCGCCAGTAGGTCCTCCTGCGCGAACGCCTTGGCCAACGCCTTCGCCGTCGGCCTGTCCGGGCACTTGAATCGAACGTAGCGCTCGGGCAGGGCGTAAATCGGGGACTCCGCGAGGGACCGCCGCGCCTCCTCCACGGCCATCTCCCGTAGCTCCGTTTCCGCCCTGATCGCCGCTTCGATCGCCTCGGGGGTGGAGGCCTCCGCGGCGTCCTCCAGCGACCGAAGCTCAGCCTTAATCTCCAGAAGCTTCGCGACGCGTCCGGACACTTCCGCGTCTGAGTTTTGCGCGCCGCCGTCCTTGAGCGCGCGAATCTCCTCGCCCAGCGCGTCCACCGCGTCCCTCGCCTTCGCCAGCGTCTCCTCCGACGGAGCAGGTGACGCGTCACCGCCGCCGGTATCGTCCGCGCCCGTGAGGTCGGTCATCGTAGTGATATTAGAAGAGTCTCCAGAGAGCGCTTCGTGTTCCATAGCGAAGACATACCTCGCCTGCGACTCGACCGGGTCCTCGTCGCCGCACTCGTCCTCCGACGTGACTCCATCTCCGCCGTCCATCTCCGCCGCGATGGCCACGAGTCGTGCCCTGCACTCGGCGTCGCGCTCGAGCCTGAGCGTGGACAGGTCGCAGACGATCTCGTCGCGGCCCTCGTTGTCTTGCTCGACTAGGACGAAGAGCGCGTTCTTGGCGTCGCAGTAGAGGCGATGGGTGTTCACCAGCGGGTGCCTGTGGGGCGCGAGTGGGTCGCGCTGGGTGCTCCGCATCTCTAGGACACCTCCACCGCCGTACCCTTTCCCGTTGTCGCCGCCTTTACGCCGGGCGCGCTCCCATGCTTGGCGTTCATCGCGCGTCAGGCGATACGGCGCTTCTCGTTCCACGACGCCCATGGCCTTCGTGCGATCGCCCTGTGACGCTCGCTCCACGTCGTCCACGGTGGGCCGGCCGCTGAGGTACTGCTTGTACACCTTGTTGGTACGCTGCGACCGCGTCGTTTTGCCCTTTCCCTTGCCGCCCCGGGGCGCCTCGCCCACCTGGGACCCCGCGTTGAACCGCTCGGGGCCGGTGCGAAAGTGGATAGCGCGTCCGGTGTCCTTGTTCTTGGCCTTGGGCTTCCCCGCGACGATCGTCGACGCCCCGCGGCGATGGCGAGGTTTGGACAGAGCCCGACGGGGGCACGCGCGGAGTGCCGCGAGGGCCTCGCCGGAGAACATGCGGGCGGCCATGTCGACGCGCCACATGGAATGACAATCTGTTTGCCGACGTGTCGCTTTTTCAGAAGCCGTCGGTTCGAGGTGCCTTTTGCCCTGAACGCGAGTCGTTGTTAACCACACCGCGGCGGCGCGGCGAGACCTTTGGTGTGGACCGAGATGGCGTCCGTCTGCGCGTGGAGCATCCACGCTCACGTGTCGAGCGCGGGATGGAGGCGTCGGACCGGCGATCGGCGCGTGGGGGCGTGGAGCGCGTCGCCCGTCAACCCCGAGGCGGGCGCGGGAAATGCGGAGGAAGATGCATCCGGGCGGACTTCCCACGCTGGGTACCATCGCATCGAGGGCTTCCCACGGCCCTTCTTCGAGGGTTGGTACTTCCGCGTCACCCTCCCGACGACACGCGATAACCTCAGCCTCATCTACCACGTCTACGACCCGGATCTTCCGCGGAGCGAGCGACGGGGCGCGGGCGCCCAGGTGTGCACGCCGGGAGGCGGGTACCTCTGGCGTGAATCCCACGACGTCGAACGGTTCACCGCGGCGCCCCACGAACTGTCCCTGCGCATGGAGTACCCTCAGGGTTCCGAAGGAGACCCAGCAGAGTTCTACGAGGTATCCGACGGCGGACGGGTCCACCGCGGACGACTCCGCGTCGGTGACGAGGTGAACGATCCGACGGTGTGGCCCCACCACAAACTCGTGCAAACGGAGACGCGATGGGACTTCACCGTCAAGCCCGTCGTTGGGTACGGCGGCGGTGCCATGGGTGGTAAAAAAGGTAACCAAACTAACGCCAGGTCCACCGCGGGGTGGCTCTCCTCGCTCCCGGTGTTCGAGCCGCACTATCAGATCACCATGGCACACGGACTGGCCACCGGTTGGATCGAAACCGACGGCGTCCGCGTCGAATTCACCGACGCCCCGAGTTACTCGGAGAAGAACTGGGGCGGATCGGGGTTCCCGAGCAAGTGGTTCTGGCTCCAGTGCAACTCATTCCCGTCGTGCCCAGGGTTGAGTGTCACGGCGACGGGGGCGAACCGCGGGGTGGTGGTCCTTCCCGGGGTCCGCGAAGAGGTGGCCGCGATCGTCGTTCATTTACCAAACGGTGATTTTTTTCCATTCGTTCCGGTGGGCGCGGAAGCGGCGGAGGTTTCGTGGGAGGTATCTCGATGGGGTCAGTGGACCGTGACCGCGGCGACGGTGACGCACGAGGTGGAGGTGAGCGGGTGGATCGCCCCGGGTGACGACGCGGTGGGGGGAACCACCGTGTTGAGGGCGCCGACGGATGACGCCACCGCCGGGATGGCGCCGCTGTGCCGGGAATCGTTCAAGGGGACCGTGAGGGTATCGCTGTGGGAGCGTGACGCCGCGGCGACGTGGGAAGGTAGCGGCGGCGGCGGGACCGCGGGTGGAGCGGTGGCGAAGGG
>Ga0222716_10000791_pt1 | contig 27111 bp, 33 predicted proteins | sample C33_13DmetaG_FD_165044 | JGI IMG/M metagenome (GOLD analysis project Ga0222716, IMG submission 165044) | Estuarine water microbial communities from San Francisco Bay, California, United States - C33_13D | ecosystem: Environmental > Aquatic > Marine > Unclassified | place: USA: California... | reverse complement strand
AGGAGTTAAACTACTTGTAGGTGTAATAGTTGGGGTCACCGATGAAGTTGGGGTAGGAGTCGCATCAGGAGTACCTGAAGGAGTAGGTGTTATAGTTGATGTTGGAGTGATTGTCGTAGTCGGTGTTACCGTTTGTGTTGGAGTAACAGTATTAGTTGGTGTTATAGTTTGTGTTGGAGTAACTGTACTGGTTGGGGTAATACTATTAGTTGGACTAATCGTTGTTGTAGGACTTATAGTTACTGACGGAGTAATAGTTGTAGTTGGTGTTACCGTTTGTGTTGGTGTTACTGTAATTGACCGTGTTGGAGTAATGGTAGTAGAAGGTGTAACTGAAGGAGTAGAACTAATATCCAAAGAAGTTTTAGGTTCCACAACAAATCTAAACTCTTTGGAGGTACCTTTAGTTCCTACTTTTATGTCTTTATAATAGAATTCACCTGTTAATAAACCATATCTTCTATTTACAATAACTCTTCTTTGTGACATTCTCTGTCCTTTTGGTATGGTAATTAATACTTCATTTTCTATGTTATCACCATCCGATAATTCAATCACGTTCGTGAAAGTCAATTCAACATCAGTATCCACAGGATATTCCGACAGGGCAGTATAAAGTGATACCACAGAACCTTCAGAGTATTGTGAACTCAAATATATAGGATTTATCTTTTTAGTTCTACGGCAACACATGTCGTTATCAACAAAAGATTCAGAAACCTCAATAAATAATTTCTCAGTAACCGGAATTTCATACGTACCATTATCATTTTTTATAGTAAAAACACCGTGGTATCTACCCGTTCTATTTGTGTTTTTTTTAGTAAACTGATATGATAAAACATACCCACTACCATCATCCAATAATTTTACTGTTGCAGGTGAATTGGCGATTTTCATCACACCACTATCAACGTGAATCATGGAGAAGGTTACGGTAGAAGCAGATATGTTAGGGTCGAGTTGGTTATATCCATTTCTCGACTCATTAATAACTTCTACTTGAAGCTTTGGTAGGGTACTATTTTTCTTAATATAAAACTCCACAGTTTATAAATACATTTTTAAATACTCATTGATGGTGTTATTGAAGGTGCTATAGAAGGTGTTGGTGTTGGACTTGCAGGTATTACATTAAAATACGCATTACAGTCAACATCCACTATATTGAAACCAAAATCACAAGCAATATCATTTGCAATAAAATCAAAATCACATGACTGTAAGTCAATACCGAAATCAAAGTAACATTGTGATAAAATCTCCAAACAGTTAGGACACCAAAAATCAAATAAATTATAACTATCTCTCTCAATCCTAAAGTTGTGTTGGACCTGAGGTGAACTCAATGGTTCCGTATAAAGTCTCATCTTTGAAATACCGCCCATAAATGTTCCACCGAAGTTAGGTTCCATTTCAATATTAGTTTGTAGTTCATTCAATGATGTTGCCGATATACTTTCATTAGGCATACACTCAGGGTCTTGAATGTACGGACCTTCAAGGTCATCACAACTCGAAGGTATTAATGATTCTCTCAAACCTTGCGTACCCCCACCCCAAGAAACCGTATAAGGAACTCCAATTTGTTTTTCTTTTTCAGTATCGAGTTCGTGAGGGATAATTTCTTCAAAATCCTCAATAATCATAAAGAGGTAACCATTCACATATAGTTTTAAAAGACCTCGTCTATCATCAACTTGATTCAACCACTTTTGACTCCACTGTATTTCTGTTATCTTTTCATCATTAAGACCACCTGGTTGGATAAGATTTGTTGTTACATCATAGGTTGATGCGGTGTAGGTTTCTTTCCTAATATTACCTAAACCTCCAACATTCAATAAATCACAATTTTCTAAATACCTATACCTTTCAAATACCGCAGATATCATAACCCATCGTTCTAAAGTTCTTTCTGATTCAGATATTGGGAATCCACATACATCATATATTCCTTTTGTTGAACAAACTTCATTTATACAATACCCTGATGTGAACGTTTGTCCTGTAGTTTCACATGTTCCTGTTGTTACACAGTCACCAGTATATTTTATATATTTAACACAAAGTTTTGGGTTTTTTGGGTCACCATCTAATCTAAGTGACATAGCATTTGATAGGATGTCAAAACGAGGGTCTTGAGTTTGTCCTGTCCATTTCACATCACAACCCCTACATTCTAAACCATTTTTTCGAGTTACCGTAGTTGCGGTCGTTGGGTATATCTTAAGACAATTAGATGATGTAACACCTGTATCACCACATTTACAGGTTTTGAAACAATCGGCTAAATGTGAAGTAACCCTTTGGTATTCTTCCACTACAGCACCACTAATACTAATACCGAAGTCACATGAAAAATCATTATAAGTTTCAACGGCACCACTTGCTGGATGATAGAATTTGTTTTCAGCTCTTGCACCAAAGAAGAAGAACGTACCAGCGTTACCAGAATAAACATCATTCAAATATTCTTGGTGGTCCATCAAAGTATACTCATCAACCTGACGTGGTTTGATAAGTGTCTCCATCGTCCATCCTTTGTTTACTCTCTCAGGAAAAACTTCATAATCGTATCCATGAAGTTTGTAAAAACCCTGCATAAAACCACCATATAATTCTTGATAATACCCTACCGAACTGTCGGTTTTATTAACAATATTATATACAGTTTCTTTGGTATTCCCTGAGAATCTTTGATTTGGTATGTTTGTAAAGGAACCTACAGGGTGTAATTTCATCCTTCTATCGTGGTATAATGGGTCGTGAGTTCTCGCTGAGAATACACCCATTGAATAGTATAATGTATTACCAGTAATCTTATCAAAAAGACCCACATCAATCATTGTAAGTCCCGCATCACAAAGACCTGTAAATCCTGTATAACAAGATAAATCTTCATTATATGGATTGTAATAATTTGTTGAGGTTAACGTATTACCCGTATTTGGAAGTCCCCAGTAAAGGTTTGGTTGTGTTGTGGTACCCGTATTAGTAAGGTCAAAATTGATTGGGAGACGGTTACCATCATTCAATGCAATGACATCATTTGAGAAGATTACCTCCTCATCATAATCACGTTCATCGGATGCTAAAGTGAGGTCGAAATACTCACTCGTATCCATTCTTACCTTGAACCTTTTGAAATTATAATTATTGATGCTCTGACCTGCCATTCCCTTTTTTAAGATAAATACTTTCTTTGTGGTATTTATAGTTAAAAAGTAATATGATTAAGTCCGATATCTTTAGAAAAGAGAAAGCCGCTTTATCAAAAGCCGAGGAATTGGGTTGTGAAGGAACTCACAAACACGATGGTGGTTTCATGCCTTGTAAGTCTCACAAAGAGTGGGAGGAACTTACCTCAAACGTAGATGGGGAGATTGATGAGTTGGTTGATTTCGATGGAACAATGAACAGTTCAAAAATTCCAATCGTTGACCCTCATGTTTCACCAAGAAAAACTACTGACCAAACTGTGGCAGCAACAAGAACGGCACAAGACCCTTACGCTTTAGGTTTCAGAAGATATGTAGGTGAAGAGGATATGTCAGGTGCTTTCGGTTGGGAAGAGACTGAAAATATGGGTTTCATGGACACCATTGAGTATTTGGAAAACGAGTTAGGTGTTGATAACGCTGAAGAAAGAGCTGAAGAAATGGGTAAGGACCCAAAGTTAGAAAAGAAAAAATTACCTGGTTCATTCACAAGAATGAGACTTCAGGAAAAAGAAAAAATGTTCACCAAAGAACAAATAATGAAAATGAAAGAAGATTTGTTGGTGGATAAAGATTCAGACAATGACATCAGACCGTCAGACGAATCTGTTTCAAAAATCATTATGAGAAACATTAAGGCGCTTAAGAAGTTGGCCAATAAAGAAGGTATCAGTGTAAAACAACTTTCAAAATTATTGAACAATGAATAGTAACTTATACGACAGAAAGGCAAAATTACCTAAATCACTTATCAAACACTTAGAAGAGTGTGGTGGAATGGTAGAAGGAGACTCAAACACTGAAGGTTTCAATAGAAACAAAGAATTGAGAGAATCAGGAATTGCCTCTTACCAACAAATCAAAAGAATTAAAAATTGGTTTGATTCTTATGGTGGTAAAAAAGAAGACACACCTTATGTCTTGAACGGTGGTGATAGAATGAAAAACTGGTGTAATCACGTATTGGACCATTGGAGAGCCGTAGACCATGGAGGTAAAAAAAGAAAAATGGATGGTGGAATGGAAAACCAATTCATAGACAACCATGAGAAAAATGGTATGAACATAAACCCTCACGATAAACACGAAAAGGGTATAAATAAATTTGATACTTCAATACAAGAAAGTATCACAAAAAGATTTAAAAGGTTAATTTAAAATGGCTGAACAGAATGACAAATTAGATTTTGCACAACCTAAAAATAAGTTGTCTGAAATCGCAGAACAAGAAAGAGCAAGACTTTTTCCTCGTAACGACTATTCACCAGTTTCTGACAAATATTCGGCAGAACATCCTGACGCTATTGCTGATGGTGACTCTGAAGGTAGAGGAACAGGTTCATTCTTAGATGTACATAATTTCGGAGCAGGTACAAGTTTAGATATCAACGAAAGAAATGATGACATCAAAGTGAATAAGTATAACTACAAAAACGGATACAAAGTAGAAGAATAATGAAACTACAAGAAACCTTTAGAAGTGTTCTTTTGGAAATTGCATCAATGGATGATATCCAAAGAGCAATCAAACAAAAACAAGTTGTAACCATTTTCTATGATGGTGACGAACCAGGTGGTCGTGGTCTTAGGACCGTAGAACCAGTATGTTTAGGTTTCTCAAAAGCAGGTAATAGAGTAGTTAGAGTATGGGACATGGAAGGTGCTTCCCACACTGCCAGAACAGGGGAACAACCCCTACCAGGATGGAGATTAATGAGGTTAGATAAGATTATGACGCTCAAACCTACAGGTGATAACTTTACAACTCCACGACCTGGCTATAACTTTAATGGTGATAAGAGCATGACAAGAGTCATAATCAACGCACAATTTGACAATAATAATGAATAACGATTTAATGCAAAAATTAGCGATGTCCAAAAAGATTATGGACGCGTCAGATAGAATTAAACCAGGTCAGACACAAGGTGGTCTACCTATGACAGAGAATATTAATGCAACATATAATATTCCTCAGGATATGGTTCAACAACCAGTCCCTCAACAACCGACACAACAAATGGTACAAGCCCAACAAATGTCACAACCACAACCAGTGACTGAAAGTAAAATTCAAAATTCTAAGTTACCTGATGAAATCAAACAATTGATGATGGAACACCCTATTCAACAACCGGCTTTCGGTGGTGGTAGTGGTACAGTTCTTTCAGATGATGTTATCGAAGGGGCACAGAGACTGATGGGGAACACCCCTAAACAACCTGTAACGGAAAATGTTTCTATACCGACAACAAACAACTCAGATTTGAAACAAATGATTCGTGATGTTGTTAGAGATACCGTTAGAGATGTAGTCAGAGAAGAATTACAAAGTGCTGGAATGATTATGGAAGGTAATACAAAAACCAACGAATCATTACAACTTAGAGTAGGTAAACACGTATTCGAAGGTAAGGTTACAAAAATTAAGAAAGTAAAATAACCACCCCCTTTTCTTATTACTGATTTTATCTTATACTTTTAACAAAATTGAAAGTATGTCAAAGATAAAAGTATTAGTATTACCCTCAGACCGTACAGGAGTAGGTAAATTCCGTTCTGTTGAACCTCACATTTTCTTACAACAGGCAAAACCTGAAGAATTTCACATAGATATCGATTATGAACCTAAGGTTAACGACCTAAACTATTGGAAACAATATGATATGGTTCACTTCCATAGGTCTATCGGTAGAGACCCTGTGGCGTCTGTTCAAATAATACAGATGTTAAATAATATGGGGATAGTAACCGTAATGGATTTGGACGATTATTGGTTACCAACTAAGGACCACCCCGCACACAGCTTGGTAGTTCGAAATGAATTACACAAAAAAATTATTGATAACTTAAGAGTTGCACAATATGTGACAACAACTACAACTATCTTTGCAGAAGAGATTAAGAAGATTAACAAAAATATTTTTATCTTACCTAATGCCATCAACCCCAACGAACCTCAATTTAAGGTAGAAACACAACCATCAGACAAACTTAGATTTGGTTGGTTAGGTGGTTCTTCACACTTAGAAGACCTAAAATTATTAGATGGTTCATTTGGTAAACTTAATAGTGTAAAAGATAAATACCGTCTTTATTTGTGTGGTTTTGATGTTCGTGGTACGATTACCGAAATTAATCCTCAAACAAACGAACAAAAACAAAGACCTATTAAACCACATGAAACGGTATGGTATAATTATGAAAAGATTTTCACACACGATTATAAACTTGTAACTCCTGAACACAAAGAATTTTTACATAAATTCATACCAAACGAAACTTACACATTAGAAGATGAACCTTTCTATACCCGTGTTTGGACGGAACCTGTGACATCATACGCTAAGAATTACGCTAACTTTGACGTTTCATTAGCTCCTCTTAAAAACCATATCTTTAATAGAGTAAAATCACAATTAAAAGTCATTGAAGCCGGATTCTATAAAAAGGCATTGATAGCCTCTGATATTGGTCCTTATACCATTGACTTGAAACATTCATTACAAAATGGTAACTTTGTAGATGGAAACGCACTGGTTGTGAGAGAAAATAGAAATCACTCTGATTGGTCAAAGTTTATGAAAAAACTTATTGATAACCCATCATGGGCCGAAGATTTGGGTGAGAGACTATATGAGACCGTATCAAAGACTTACGACTTAAATATCGTTACTGAAACACGAGCACAAATTTATAAGGAGATTACAAAATGATAAACGTACCGAAGACAAAACTATTATTTTTTGACTTAGAAACTGTTGGTATTGAACAGGACTTCAAAACATTGAAAAAGAACAAACCCGAACTTGCAAAATTGTTCGAGTCCTACCAAGGTTGGTTATTAAAACGATACCCTGAAGAGGAAGGTAATTCCATCGAGGAAATCTTTTATAACAAATCCGCCCTTATTCCTGAGTTTGCAAAAATTATAGTGGCGTCTTTCGCCTTTTATGCTCCCGATGGTAAAATACACAAACAAACATTCTCCTCAGATGAAGAGATTGAAGTGTTAACAGAAATCAAAAACTTACTCACCAAAGTGGGTAAATTGGATTTCTTCCTTTGTGGACATAATATTAAAAACTTTGACATCCCAATGATTGGTAAACGAATGATTATCAATGGGATGAAACCACCAGCACTTATCCCACAATACGACACAAAACCATGGGAAATGAGAGCGGTAGATACAATGGAGATTTGGAAGTTCGGAAATAACTTTTCAATGGCGTCATTAGAACTTATGTGTGTTTCCATGGGTGTATCATCACCAAAAGAAGGTGAGGTTACAGGAAACATCGTACATCAAACTTATTGGGAAACTGAAGCATTAGACCCCATCGCAGCATATTGTGAAGAGGATGTTGATGTATTGGCAAAATTAATGGATAAAATTTATAATTTAGTATAATGGGAAAACTTAAAGAAATGAGAGATGCTATGAAAGCACTCAAAGACTTACAAAGTAACTTTAGTGGTATGGATTTAAATAATCCACAGAAACTTTTGGACTCTATGGATTTGGACATGGATAAATTAAATGAAATGTTTACAGAACAAACCACACCTAAGACAATACTTAGATATTCACTAAAATCAGTAAATAAAGAACCTGAATATGCTTATCAGACCGATTCCGGTTTTGATTTGAGGGCAAATGAAAAAGTAACTTTAGGACCCTTAGAAAGGTCTTTAGTTTCTACAGGATTATTCTTAGATATTCCTGAGGGTTTTGAAGTACAAGTAAGACCAAAAAGTGGTTTAGCAATCAAAAAAGGGTTATCTGTTGTAAACACACCAGGAACTGTTGATGAGGGTTATACCGGTGAAATTAAGGTTATACTTATTAACCTAAGTAACGAAACACACATCATTGAGGTTGGTGATAAAATTGCCCAAGCAGTTCTTTCTCCTGTTATGTCAGGTAGATATGTTGACCTACAAAGAGTACTTAATGTAGATGATAAAGACCGTGGAGATAACGGTTTTGGCTCAACAGGAAACTAATATGTTAACAATAGGATATAGTACAAAAAAGATAGACCCTGAATTTAGAGAGTATATTGAGAAATCGTGTGGGTTAAAAGGTATTGAAGTAATCCCATTTGAAAACCCTGGTACCCATTCACTCACCGAAGCGTATAATATCATTCTTGAGAAATCAACGAATGATATTGTTGTGCTTTGTCACGACGACATTTATTTTGAAAAAGGGAATTGGGGAAACAAACTAATCAAACATTTTAAAAGAAATCCTGAATATGGAATTTTAGGTGTTGCGGGCTCAACAAAATTACCGGTAACAGGAAAATGGTGGGAGGAACCTCGCAGAATGAGAGGTATTGTAAACCACGAACACGAAGGTAAAAAGTGGGAGTCAAAATACTCACCAAGTTTAGGTAATAAGTTAGATGATGTTGTATTAGTTGATGGTCTTTTTATGGTATTAAATAAAAATAACATTAAAAAAACTTTTAATGAAGAGGTTAAAGGTTTTCATATGTATGACGTGGACTTCTGTTTTAGAAACTATATTGAAGACGTTAAAATAGGTGTTCTATATGATATTCGTATTACACACCTTTCTATCGGACAGACAAATCAACAATGGGAAAAAAATCGTGAAGAGTTTTCCGATAGAAATGATGAATTACTACCTGTTCAAATAACACCAAATATTGATATTAATTCACCCATCAAAGTATTAATTTCATCATTATTCTTTAAATCATTCACCGGTTCTGAAATGTATATTTACGAACTAGCAAAAGAATTGGTTAAATTAAAGTGTGAAGTTACCGTACTTTCTGACATTGATGGTCCCCTATCTAAAATTGCTAACACATCAAAAATTAAAACCTTACCTCACAATCAACCACCAGGATATATTATGGGTGATGGTGTAATTGGTTTTAATACACCTCAGGGTTTTATAAAAACAGAAAAAGGTAAGTTTTATAGAAATGGGAATTATGATTTTGACATCATTCATACTCAACACAAACCCGTAACTGAAAGAATGTTGGGATTATATCCTGACGTGCCTAAAGTAACCACTATCCATTCTGAAGTAATCTCTTTAGAGGACCCAGTCTATGATGATACAATTAAGAAGTATATTACTATTCGTCCTGAGATTAGTGAAAAGATTAATATTATCGATGGGATTGAAGACGAAAGAATAGAACTAATTTATAATCCTGTGGATGACAGTAGATTCAACACAAAAAGTACTAAGGATAATAACTATATACTTTTTGTGGGTACTATTGATTATTTAAGAGAGAATACTATCAAAGATATTGCAGAATATGCCAAGTCTGAAGATAAAGAATTATGGATAGTTGGTGAAAATAAGTCGAACTATTTAGATGACTTATTAACTCAAGAACATATTAAACATTTCCCTTCAACACAAAAAGTGGAATCCTTTGTTAAGGAATGTTCCGAGACCGCAGGTATTTTATTAGGTAGAACGACTATTGAAAGTTGGATGTGTGGTAAACCATCATGGATTTATCAAGTAAATGATAAAGGTGAAATACAATCAAAAGAACGAACTTTACCTCCCGATGATATTCAAAGATTTTACTCTTCAAGTGTTGCAAAACAAATAAAAGAGATTTATATCGAAACAATTAAGAAATGGTGATAATATGGACAAAGTTTTACATTTAGTTGTCAGTAGGGTTGCTCTTAGATGGAATCATAGAAATTTGAAGGATTGGGATTCATATGTAAAAGATAGACTTGTATTATATAGAAATTACACATTATCATCTCTAATAAATCAATCTAGTCAAGATTTTACTTTACTATCTTTAGTTGACGAATCCATACAGTTAGAACCAACATTAGAAAATGAGGTAGTATTAAAAACAAATTTAGAAGTAGGTTCAAATAAATTATTGGTTCCAAATATGGTTCAAGAGTATGTTAGTGGATTAAACGAAAAATACGATTACGTTATTGTCACTAGATTAGATTCTGATGACATGATAAGTAAAAATTTTATTGAAGAAGTTAGAAGAAATATAAAATTAAATGAGTATTATGATATATATTATACATTTATTTATGATTTATCAAAAAAAATAATATATGAAAGTGGATTATATAACCATACAATATCACACTTTGTAAGTATGATGGAAAAATTTGATTCTTTTGATTGTCAATCTTACAGATACGAACACACAAACATTAGAAGTTTTTTTAAAGGACAAAAATCAAAAACAATTAATGGTTTGGAAATTATTCATGGTAAAAATATGATTAATTCTATTAAAGGTAATAAAACAAATAAGGTTAAATTAGAGGACTATGGAAATATTAATGACCGCATATAAAAGCCAAAAACATATAAAAGAAACATTAAAATCAATACCTGCAGATATACCCATCATTGTCGGTGTAGATGGATGTAAAGACACTTTAAATGAATTATTAAATATCAAATCAGAGTTTAGTAATTTAAAAATTTTATGGTGTCCTGAAAATAATGGTACTTATATCACAAGAAATACACTTTTAAAACAAACCGATTCTGATGTCGTTGTTTTCTTAGATTCAGATGATGTATATACTGAAGAACTTTTCAAAAAAATAAAAGAAAACATAAAAAATTATGACATCATAAGATGGTCATATTACTTATTATATGATGGTAAATTTTCAATCCCTCAAAAAAATACACACTATTACCACGCTAATGGAGTATTTGCTTGTAAGAGAGACATATTCAAACAATTAGGTGGATATAAAGATTGGAGATATAGTGCCGACTATGATTTACAAGTAAGAATTAATAATACGAACTTTAAGGTTTTAAAATTAGATGATAACCTTATGTTTTATAGACAACATGAAAGCTCCTTAAGTCGTACTGTACCAATAAATAAAAGAGTACAAAAAGAACAACAAATAGGTGGAGAATGGGTAGGACCTGTAACTCATGAAAAATTTGAATGGTTATGATTGATATAAAAGAATTCAACGAATTTACATGGGATATGGTAAGGGCACTTCCTAAAATAAATTACCATATAGAACAGGGTAATGAAGTTAAGGTTATATGTAAGAAAAATTTAAAAAAGTTATATGAACAGTTCACCCCACATGTTGAAGTTAGTGATAAATTTAATCCAGTAAATGACGATTCAACATATAATCATCAAAGACCTGGATTTACTAAAAGTGAATGGTCACCTCCTAACCTAAGAAAAAAATGGAAAGATTATATAACTTTTGATAAACCTACAATTGTAGTACAAAACAAGTACACCATAGAATGGTCAAGAAAACCATTTAATTATTTTGATATAAATTTTTTAGATATCTTCTTTGAAACATTTAAATACGATTATCAAATAATTTATATAAGACCTAATAAAGGTCTTAAAGATTATTATACTGATGATAATGATATATTAGAATTTAAAGATTACGAATTAATAAATGAGAAACATCCTGAAATATATACTATTGAAGATATGTTAAAGGAAAATCCTGACTTGGATTATAATTCATGTCAATTCGCATTACATTCAACATCAACCAAACATATTTCACCTTCGGGTGGTAACGCTTGTTTATCTGCTTACTTTGGAGGAGACTTACTTATTTTTGACACATATTGTATTACTGGACCTCTCAGAGGTATATGGAAAACTGATTCGTGGTTAAAAGATTTGGGTGGGTCAAAAATATATGGTTTCAGTGAGTATAATAATTTAATAAATAAAGCAAAAGAATTATGGAAATAAAACTAAGACATGAATTAATAAATTTTTTAATAGAAAAATTTGATTTAAAAAACTATTTGGAAATCGGTGTTGATAATGGGTTTAATTTCAACAGAATTATTTGTGAAACAAAAAATAGTGTCGACCCCGCCGTAGGTAAATATAATCACGCAAAACCAACACATAAAATGACTTCGGATGAGTTTTTCGAAAATCAGGCAAAAAATTATGCACCTTTCGATATAGTATTTATTGATGGGTTACATCATTCAGAGCAAGTTGATAAGGATATAGAAAACTCTATAAAATTTCTAACTGATAATGGATTTATTATTTTACACGATTGTAATCCATTAACAGAAGAAGTTCAGATTATTCCAAGGGAAAAAAGTGGAATATGGAATGGTGATGTTTGGAAATCGATAGTAAAATTTAGAAATTCCGACAGTAATTTAGGGTGTGTAGTCTTAGATACTGACCATGGCTTAGGTATAATTTCGAGTAAGATAATTAAAAACGAAAAATTTGAATATGATTTAGGCTATAAATCATTAGAAAAAAATAGACTTCAATATCTCGGAATAATAAAATCAATAGAAAATATTTTTAAATGAAAGTATTAATTACAGGAGTTGCCGGTCTATTGGGTAGTAGATTGGCAGATTGGATTATTGAAAATAAACCAAATGTAGAGGTTTGGGGGATTGATGATTTAAGTGGGGGTTATAGGGAGAATGTAAATCCGAAAGTAAAATTGCTTACCAAAAGCTTAGTTAAAGATACCGATTTATTATCCAATGTATTTGAGGTAGAAAAATTTGATTATGTATTTCACTTTGCAGCTTATGCTGCCGAAGGATTATCACCATTTATAAGAACTTTTAATTACGATAATAATCTCAGGGCTACTGCTTTTATTGTAAACGAATGTATTAAGCACGATGTTCAACGATTGGTCTTTACTTCAACATTAGCAGTTTATGGCCATGGTAATGGTGGTAGATTTGATGAATCACACGTTCCAAGTCCAATCGACCCATATGGGGTGGCAAAGTATGCGTGTGAAATGGATATACAGATTGCTGGTGAGCAGCATGGGTTAGATTGGTGTATTATAAGACCTCATAATGTTTATGGTGTAAACCAAAACATTTGGGATAAGTATAGAAATGTGTTGGGTATTTGGATGTATCAGTACTTAAATGGTGAAGATATGACAATATTTGGCGATGGTACACAAACACGTGCTTTTAGTTTTATAGATGACTCATTAGAACCGTTGTGGAACGCTGCAAAAACAAAAGATGCATCTAAGCAAATTATTAACTTAGGTGGTATAGAAGAGATATCCATTGGAGATGCTTCTATTATATTAAGAGAAGTAATCGGCGATGGGAACATAGTTCACTTAGAATCGAGACACGAGGTTAAACACTCAATACCGACATTTCAGAAATCAATCGATTTGTTAGGATTTGAACATAAAACTTCTATGAAAGATGGTTTAACACAAATGTGGGAATGGGCTAAAAAACAACCTATGAGGGATAGATTTGTATGGCCTAAATATGAATTAGAAAATGGAATATATAACTTTTGGAAAAGATGAAAAAAACAGTAGGTATTATTGGTAATGGTTTTGTTGGTGAATCACAAGCCTTCGCGTTTTCACCAACTAACGAAATTAGAATATATGATGTAGACCCCCTAAGGTCAACACACACAAAAGAAGAGACACATGAGTCAGATTTCATATTCGTTTGTGTACCGACACCAATGGATATGGGTGGTAATCAGGATTTATCATATATTGAAAGAGTTTTTGAGGATGCCAAAGAAGGTCCGATTTACATTATAAAATCTACGGTATTACCAGGCACAACAGAAATGTTACAAAGACAATATCCTCACCTTAACATTATATTTTCACCTGAGTTCTTAACTGAGAGGACTGCAAAATTGGATATGTTGACACAGGCAAGAGTAATCTTTGGTGGTAATAAGGACTTAACAAATAAAGTTGAAGAATTATTCTCTGAACGATTTATGAATAGACATTTCATCCATACAGACTCTAAAACTGCCGAGTTTATAAAATATATGAATAATACTTTCTTCGCAACTAAAGTTTCGTTAATGAATGAATATTATAGACTTGCTCAGTTAGTTGGGGTGAATTGGGACGATGCACTATATGGATTTGCCTCTGATGGAAGAGTTGGCGACTCTCACTTACATGTTCCAGGTCCTGATGGTAAAGTAGGTTTCGGAGGAACTTGTTTTCCTAAAGATATAAATGCATTAATTAACATGTCCAAAGAGGTGGGTGTTAATATGAATGTATTAGAAGCCGCTTGGAAAACAAACTTGGAAGTGAGACCTGAACAAGATTGGTCAACACTGAAAGGTCGTGCAGTATCTGACAAGTAGTAATACTTACTTTGTAATAATAGTTCGTATTATATATACTAAGTTAAAACTAAAATATAGTTAATGGCAACAAAAGGTAGAAAAAGTGATTTCAACCCAAAGAAATCAAGAAAAGAAATAATCAGGGAAATAGTTGGGAGGACCCCAAGAAAGAAGTTTCTTTCTGAAAGTCAAAAAGAATATTATGATATTCTAACAAACAATGAAATAACGATTTGTACAGGACCTGCGGGTGTCGGTAAATCATATGTGGCAATGAGTGCTGCGGTTCAACTGTTACTAGATGATAGTAACTCTTATGAGAAAATTATCATTGTAAGACCAGCAGTTGAAGCTGAAGAAAAACTCGGAGCTTTACCAGGTAACTTAGAAGAAAAATTGGACCCATACATTTTTCCATCATATTATCTGTTAAATAAAATTATTGGGAAAGAAGCAAGAGAAAAACTAAAAGAACACGATGTGATTGAGGTATTCGCTTTAGCTTATATGAGAGGGATGAATATTGATAACTCAATATTAATTTTTGAGGAAGCTCAAAATTCAACACCCTCACAAATGAAACTATTGTTGACGAGAATCGGATTTAACTCTAAGTTTTTTATATCGGGTGATATTGAACAGACTGACCGTTATAAAGACAAGACTCAATCAGGTTTATATGATGCAATGAGTAAATTCACTGATTTGGATGAGGTCGGTACTTATGACTTTAAAAATGAAGATATAATTAGAAACCCTATCATCAGTAAAATATTAAAGAAATACGAATGAAAATAGCATTTGAAGTTAATGGTGTATTGAGAAATACTTTTGGTAAAGCTGAAGAGGTTTACCAAAAGTTTTTTATTGATGATTATGTTCAGGGTGAAGATGAAGAAGAGTTTGAATATAAACTTAATCTTCCAATTACATCTACAACATTGAGTAACCATTTTGTTTTTCCTGATGAAGAGAGATTGATGGAGTTCTTTTATGTAGATTTCCCTATGAATATTTTTGGACATTCTCAATCAACTGAAAACTCAACATTTCATGACTTAAATGACATTTATAAAGATTTAAGAGATAATCACGAACTGGTCATTGTTTCAAATGAGATTGAAAAATCTAAACCCGCAACTTTATTCTTCTTATCTAAGTTTGGTTGTATGTTTGAGAAAATAATCTTTTATAACCAATACACCGAAGATGAAATCCTTTCTCAATTTGATTTAATTATATCGACACAACCCCAAATTTTGGAAAAGGATTATGACTATAAAACCGTAAAATATAAAACCACATATAATGAAGAAGTCTTTTCTGATTTCGAAATAGAAACCTTAAAAGAGTTCAAAGATTTATATGAAAAACTTAATTTGAAATGATAGAATTTTTAGGACAAATGTATTACATCGATATGGATGTACTTGAAAACTTTGTGGAGTTAAAGGACTTCAAACCATCCTCAGAAGACGATAAAGACCACCAACATTTTTCAATCATTAAATTTGAACTTATAAAGATGATGATTGAAGTCGTATTAACTGAGAGACTTGAAGATATGGATGATAATTTAGGATTACATAATGCTAAAAACACAAGTATTCCCTTTCGTATCGCATTTAATACATTATTAAGACATAACATTATTAAATATTTTGACTAATGGACCAAGAAACAATTAAAAAAGTAGAACTTTCAATACAGAAATTGGGAGAAAAAACATCGAGAATTTACCTTATGGTACAAGATACTAAAGGTAACGCAAGAGCCGGTATTCGTTTAACTTACCATATGGCTTTAAGCTTAAAAAATAACGGATATAATCCAATTATCTTACACGAATCAAATGATTATACAGGTGTTGGTGAATGGATGGGTGAAGAATATATGGAATTACCTCACCAATCTATTGAAGGTCAAAACCTACAAATCTCACCTGAAGACTTTGTTATCGTTCCTGAACTATATGGACACGTTATGGAACAAATCAAAAATTTACCTTGTGGTAAAATTGTTTTGTGTCAAGCTTATGACTACATGTTGGAAACTATTCAGCCGGGTATGAATTGGGCTATGAATGGTTTCTTAAAAGGGATTACAACTAATGAAACACAGAAGACGTTTATTAGTGGAATAATGAAGAATACATCATTAGATGTAATTACACCATTAATTCCTGAAATTTTCACTAAGAAATCTATCCCCGCAAAACCTATCATTGCAATTCATACACGTGACCAAAGAGACACCTCTAAAATTATTAAATCTTTCTATTTAAAATACCCTCAATTTAGATGGGTAACGTTCCGTGACATGAGAGGTTTATCACAAGAAGAATTTGTTGAGAACCTGCAGGAATCATTTGTTTCTGTTTGGGTTGATGATATTAGTGGATTCGGAACATTCCCACTTGAAAGTATGGCTTGTGGTACACCCGTAATTGGTAAGGTACCAAATATGAAACCTGAATGGATGTCAGATACAAATGGTGTTTGGACATATGAACTTAACAGTATGGTTGATGTAATTGCTGAGTATACACAGAATTGGTTAGAGGATAATATTTCAGAACAGCTGTATCAATCAGGTATCGAAACGGCCTCAGTATATCAAAATAAAGAAGACTTCGAATCTCAAGTAGTTTCAACATTTGAATCTTACTTGTCAGTTCGTTTAGAAAACTTTAAAACTCAATTAGAGAGATTAACAGTAACAGAAGAAACAGAATAATTATGAAAGATATTTCAGTAATTCTCCCAGTAGAGAGTTCAAAACACAAGAATTTTAATGAGTTGTTTACTAACTCAATCGTATCAATCAAAAATCAATCAGTTCAACCTAAGGAGTTGGTTTTGGTACACACCAATGAAGAATCTTTAGTTTCATACCTAAATAATTTTGACTTCAGTGGTTTGACTGTAAACATGGTTGAAAATAAAGGTAACTCAGATTTTGCTTCTCAAATGAATTTGGGTGTTGAAAACGCAACATCTGAATGGGTTTCTTTCTTAGAGTTTGATGATGAATATGCATCGATTTGGTTTAAGAACGTTCAAGAATACGTTACCGCACATCCTGATGTGAAAGCATTTTTATCATTGGTTGTTGATGTTGACAGTAAAGGTACGTTTGCTGGATTCACAAATGAAGCAACATTTGCAGCATCTATGAATACTGAAATTGGTTACTTAACTAATGAAGTATTGTTAGATTATCAAAACTTCCAAACTGCAGGTATGGTAGTAAGAAAAGACACATACCAAGAATTAGGTGGTTTCAAATCATCAATTAAACTAACATTCGTTTATGAATTCTTACTTCGTTTGACTTACAATTCTACAAAGATAATGACTATTCCACGTATTGGTTACAAACACCTTAATATGAGAGAAGGGTCTATTTTCTGGAGTTATAAGAATGGTGAACAGAAAGTAACTGAGGACGAAGTTAGATTTTGGTTAGAATCCGCAAAAAAAGAACATTTCTTCACTGAAGACAGAAATATAAAGTATGAACCTGAAAATGTTTAATGACTACATCAGGAAATACAAATTCTCCGGAACCTACCCCTACAAAAAAGAGGGGTAGGAAACCGAAGACTAACACTAACTATTTCGCCGAAAGGGAAGAAAATGCAGTTAGAATGTTTCTTACTGCCAGTACTTTCAATGAGAAGAATGAAATTTATAATGAATATCTAAAAGCACCATTAGATAAGATGATTGAGTCCATTATCAGAAGATATAAGTTATATCGTAAAGGAATGGAATTTAATGATATTCATGTAGATACCCATTCATTCTTAATCACAAAAGTTGACAAGTTCAAGCCTGCGAAAGGTAAAAAAGCATACTCGTATTTTGGTACTATATGTAAAAACTATTTAATGGGTCAAATCATTAAAGACCAAAAAGACCAAAATAGAAAAATTTCATACGAAGACATATCCTCTTCTTTAGAAAATAGACCTGACTTAATCTACCATTTAGAACATGATAAGGTAGAACCAAATCAGGTTATTAAACATTTCCTAAAAGAAATGGAAGAGTTTATGGAAAAAAGTAATCTCAATAAAAATGAGATTAAGTTAGGGTATGCACTTATGGAGTTATTCGAAAACTATGAGACTATTTTTATTGGTACTGACAATAACAAATTCAATAAGAATATTATACTCCTTTCATTGAGAGAAATGACAAATATGTCAACAAAAGAAATTAGAACTTCAATGAAGAAATATAAGGTTTTATATTACGAATTAGTTAAAAAAATCAATAATCTATAAAATTTACTCCAAAGATATTTATAATTAATGGGACGCCCAAAGAAAAAAGAAATATCATTAAATAAAGATTCTGTACTGAGTCTGATGCAGGAAATCTACAATGAACTTGTGGAACAGAGAGCAACTGCCGTAAGAATCCAAAATAAGATGTTGGCTATGTTGAAAGACCCTAAAGACATGACAGTCATAGGTCCAGTAATCAAAGAACAACAAAAGATTATTAATGATACCATCGAAAAGAAATTATCTCTTTCGAAATTACAATCAACAATTTGGGAAAAGTCTAACAACACTTCAGAGGAATCTTTCAATATTACAGATATGGATGATGATGTCCTCTCAGCACTTATTGAAAAAGATTCTGATACAAGTAAAGGAAACTCTGAAGGGTATAAATTAGAATAATACAATACTTCAATGGGTACCGATTTAAGTAAAGATTATAAAGACATTAAGTCTAAAATTCAGGCTTACAAAACAACCACAGATTCTAAGAAAAATTTTCTACAAAGTATCAAAGATAATTCTGGTGATAATTTTGAAAAACCAAAAAAAGATACTTTCAGTAAATTAAATGAATGGGGTGATACTGTTGATGGTATGACCGCAAATAAGAAAAAACAGCTTCAAGGTCAGGTAACTACTCAATTAGACCAATTAACTGAAGTTTTTATGGTTAGTGCCAAGAGCGCTGTTGGGGATGCAAAGTCTATAGATAAATTGGTGTCAATCTATAACGACACGATAATCAATACCAGAGAAAGAATTAGGGAGTTATTTATAAAAGAAACTATCTCAGCCTTAGGATGTTCTGAAGAGCAAACATTCACAACATCACCACTATACATTAGAGTTCAATCAGTTGATATATTTAGAAAATTATTTGAAGATGCTAATGGTGAAGTAAGTGAGCTTTTATATGAAAAGGATACTACACCGAATGGTATTTTTCCTTATTCGATGAATAAGGAACTATACAATAGAATCCAAAATAAAGGTGTAAGTTTTGATTCAGAATATGGTTCCAATTATGTTGGGGCATCTAATAATCCAATAATGAATATAACTTATGTTGACCAAGACAATAATGGTAATTTAGGTGATTATTTCAAAGTAGAATTGAATAATAGACCCAATTCAGCTAATAGTGTTGCTCAGTTTTTACAAGACTATTATATGTCTATCCAAATGGTAGATATTGATGAATTAGTAACAATTATTATTGATAATTTGATGGGAGCCATTTCTTTTAACTTATCTGTTGATATAGGAAGAAAAGAACAACAAACTAAATTTAGTAGAATTTTACAAAGATGTTTAGGTCTCTGTTTTGACACAAACAAAGAAATTGACGTTTCAGGTATTTCCAAAGTCTCAGCATTAGATAATATAGATGATTCATTTTTTGAGTTCACTGATACTGAGTTAAGAAATATAGAAGAAGAGATGGAAAATTTTACAAAAGGATTAGTAGAGTTCACTGATTGTAATAATGTAAAATTACCTTTGAGTGATAATGATATTCAAGCAATTATCAAATACACTAAAGATGCCAGAAATAAGAATTCTCTATCGGATAAATTAGCAGGTGTTGTTGAGACAGTAAACAAAGCATCAGAAAACGAAGAATGGAAATTATTATTACCTACACTTAATATAAATGCAAGTATGAAATTTGATTTGTTAGGTATTATACCTAAAGGTATTATGCAGTTATTATTATCACCTAAAAATTTATTAGGGTTCATGGTAATGTTCAAAGCAATTCAAAACAATGTTGTTGATTTAGTAGAAGACATTATAACTTTCTTACAAAATTTCAGAAAGTTCATAGTAGAAATTATGTCTAAATTAGGTGCAATATTCGTAGAAGAACTTTTCATGTCAATAAAAGAAAATCTTAACGAATTAGTTAGAATTATTATTACTGATATTGCAAAGGAGGCAAAAGATGCTAGGGCGAGAATGATTTTTACAGTATTAGAAATTTTAATCGTAGTATCCGATGGTTTACAGGATTGGAGAAGATGTAAATCAGTAATAGACGAGTTATTCCAACTTTTACAAATTGCGGCAAGAAATTTAAATGTGGGTCTACCCCCATTCGTACTCTCACTATCAAGACTATTACCAGGTATGTCAGAAACAAGAGTTTTTGCTAACTATGTAAATGAGTTACAAAAATCTGGTATACCAACTGGTGACTTACCAGACGGTTCACCTAATATTGGTTTAATGGCCGTTATGTCACAATTGAAAGGTCAGTTTAAAGAAATGCATGAAAATGGTAAAACTGAAGTGACCATAGACCCTATTAGTGTATTAGGGTCAACCACAGGACAAATTAAGGCGCACGGTAAATCATATTAATAATGGAAAATAGTCAAAAAATAAAATCAATCATATCGGATTACAAAAACAAAAGTAATTCTGATTTAAAATTCGCATTAACTAACTTAAGTGAAGATTTTGAAGAGACAAAAAAATTGTTAATTAAACTTTCAAGTCATTTAGATTCCACTGAAAAAATCTATAATGATATCTTTAAAGAACTTAAAAAAAGAGGTGAATAATGTCTTTAGAAAATAAAGGTCCATACGAAGAACTTCTGAGAATCCCCTTTAGACAAATAATTTATAGAGGTGAAGTTACAGATACCGATGACCCATATAACTTAGGTCGTGTACGTGTTAATGCCGAAAACAAACTCAAAACAAATTATGAAGGTGCTGTGCCTGATTGGAATGAAAATACCGATAAGTGGACGGATAAAGACCCTTTTATATTTCTACCTCTTTTACCATATTTTATTTACCAAGTACCCAAGGTAGGGGAATATGTCCACATCATATACACTAACCCTGGAATAGATACATTACGAGGTCAATATTACGTTCAAGGACCTTTCTCGTCTCCAACAACCATTTCCTTTGAAGATATCGACTCATCTAAAACATTAATAGATGCAGGTATTAGGAATAAAAGATACGATACATTAAGTAAAAACGGTGAAGTTAATAATCCCGATATTGAGGGTATATACCCCAAAGTTGATGACATAGCACTTATGGGAAGAAATAACTCCGATGTTATTCTTAAAAATGGTGAAGTTTTAATAAGAGCAGGTAAACACAATAGTGTAATTCAAAATAAGACGTTACCGGTACCTAGATTGAGTAGAGCTTTTTTACAGTTAAGTCAGTACAATACTGAAGAAAGATATGGACAGGTACAAACCCGTTATACTATTAATGAGGAAAATCCAAATATTAAAAAACTTATTGAGTACGAAATATTTAATCCTGAGACTCAATTCAATGCTTTTACGGGTCAAATAATTTTATACTCTATTGAACCCGATGAATTATCAGGGTCTACTAAAGCCAAAAATGTAACGAATTTATCAGATATAGAATCATTCAAGAGAATACAATACATAAAACAATTCTCAGCAATAGGTCTACTTGAAGTTGTTGGATTAGTCAACACATTTATTAATGATGTTATGAAGGGAAAAATGGAGAATGGTATGGTTATCAATAATCAATTCCCATTGTATTATAGACCTAATATTCAAAATTCGGAAACATCAAATAATTTTTCTAGTGGGTCAACCGAATGGGAATATACAAACTTGAATACACTTTTCACTTTTATCAAACCTACAGAGTTTACAAGTAATATATCGGGTGGTGGTTTAATTTATGATAGAACGGGTAAATCATCTTTACCTAAAAAAATACTAAAAGAAAAATTCAGAGATAAAAAAATTATACAACAAGACAATACTGTGGGTATTATGGGAGCTAATCAATTGTATCTTATATCCCACAACGCTAGTAATCCGGCCAAAGAAAGTATTAATTTAAGTAATACTTTATATGGTATTAATCAATCTACTTTGGTTGATGAAATTCAACCAAAAACGTCATCTGTTGTAAGAGGTGAAGAACTAATGACCTTAATAGAGTTAATTATTAGGTATCTCACCACTCATGTACATGCCTATCATGGTCTACCACCAGTACCTGTTAGTTCTGATGGTACAAGAGTAGATGATTTATTAAAAGAGTTATTAGAAGCGAGTTCTAAGATATTAAATAAAAATATTCGTATAAACTAAGTATTTATAGTAAAAACGAATAATGTCCATTTATAAGTCATATTTCAAACGTAACGACACGTTAATCTTTAATTCTTATACCAACACGGGTAGAAACCCTGTTGTTGAATTGTTCTTTGGTAGAGTAGATAACCTAAATTCTCCAAAGGGATATTCTCGTTTTATCTTTGATATCGACTTAGAAGACTTACAAAACAAATTATCCAATGGTGAAATATCTACAGGTTGTACTGAAGATATGACACACACATTGAGGATGACAAATACATCATCTTTCGATAAAGAGTTATTAAATTCAACGTGGTCCAACGGTAGAAGAAGAGCCACTTCATTTGATTTGGTATTGTTCCGAATCCCTAAAGTATCAGGTTCTACAGGTGACCCGCAAACGTGGGATGAAGGTGTTGGACAAGACTATTACAATGTAAATGACGTATTTGAGGGTAATAAAGGATTCTCTGATAGACCTACTAGTTGGTACCAAAGAAACACAATAAAAAATTGGTCTGTAGGTGGTATATATGACAATGAAAATCGTAATACTATAAGTGGTCTTAATTACTCAGGTCTTACCATAGTTGATACACAACACTTTGAATTTGGTAATGAGGATATCGCATTTGATATGACAAATGAGATAAATGATATTTTATCTGGTGCAACAACAGGTGTCACTGGTTATGGTATTGCATTTGTTCCTGAAGTGGAAAACATCACAGGAATGACTGAGAACTATTCAGTTGGTTTCTTCTCACGTCACACGCAAACATTCTACGAGCCTTACTTGGAAACAAATTATAACGATTTAATCCAAGATGATAGATACACATTCTATGAAGGTGTTTCTAACAAACTATATCTTTACGCTTACGTAAACGGTAATCCGATTACTTTAGATAACGACCCTGTTGTTGATATCATCGACGAGAATGATGATGTAATTCACACATTAACAGGTTGTAGTAGAACTAAAGGTGTTTATGAAATTACTGTTCCAGCAATTTCTTCAACTAATACTCCTTGTATGTATTACGATTTTTGGAGAGAACTAAACTACAACGGTGAGTCAATCACATCTGTTGAAAACGAATTTGTACTTCTTAAGAATGAGGATTATTTCACGATAGGTACTAGAACTGAAGAACCATCTATCTATGGTTTTGATTTCAATGGTATCCTACAAAATGAAAAAATTCTTAATACTGACATTAGAAAAGTCAATGTGACCCTTAAAAAGGCTTACACCGCCAAAGAAGTACTTAAACACGTAGAATGTTTCTACAGAGTTTATGTTAGAGAGGGTAATATCGAGGTTCAGGTTCAAGATTGGACACAAATTAATAGAACTGCCGATGGTTACTTCTTCGTATTCGACACAACAGATAAGATACCAAATGAATATTTTATAGATATCAAGGTGAACACCGACAGGGAAGTTAATACTTATAAAAGAGAACTACAATTCCAAATCGTAAGTAAGAAATGAGAAAGATAAGAATCACAGAGGAACAACTCGAACAAATCGTTAGACGAGTTATAGACGAAAAGAAAAAGTCTAAGAAGAAAAAGAAAAAAGACACAACCCTATGTTCACGTGGTAAAAACGCTGCAAAGGCAAAATATGATGTTTACCCATCAGCTTACGCTAACGGATACGCTGTCCAAGTATGTAAAGGTAAGATGCCTGGTTTGGACGGTGAAAAAAGATGTTCAGGAAAGTATTGTTCGGGTAAGTAATTTTTCTTACCTTTGTATTTTGTAAATTATTTGTGTCATGTTATATACCCAGTCAACCTATCAGTTAAAGAAAGGAGATAAAGTACTAATGGAAGTTAGTGCAAGTTGTGTTGAGAGAGCTCAAGACTATTTCTACGAAGAAATGCCTGAATCATATAGTTCAGACTATATGGTCACTCCAAAACCATTAAGTGTTACTCCTTCATTAAACTAACGAACGGATTACCCATTCGTAACCCTTTAGACCCCCATAAGATAGATAAGTCATATTGTTCTTATCATTTTGGGGGTTTCTATTTTCTGTGATGTATGGTTTGTCACAAAAAGATTTGATTTCTTCTAATACTTCTCTTGGAACGTACTGATTTTCCAAAATCATATTGGCTATTTTTGTATCAACACCTGACTTTTTAATTCTATATAAGTTCTTCTTAACCGATTCTCTTACCACTTTTGGTACTCTAAACTTATTGAACCCTTCATCAATGGTGATTTTAAGGTCACCAGTACCTTTAATTACTCTATGATATACCATCTTAGGTATGATATAAGTTTGTCCCTCTTGCAAGACCTGAGGTAGTTCCTCGTCCATTTGTAACATCCATCCGTTGCTCTGTTCAACAAAAACCTTACGGTCACTTGTATCTCTGTGCCATACCAACTCCTCAGAGTCCACATTTTCAGTGAATACTCTCTTGAATTTATACTTACTGATATTTTCCTGTTCGTATACCATTACCAAAATCTTCCAGGTACATTCTTACCAAAATCTTTATGTGCTCTACACGCCCAATAACCCGCCTTAGTTTTGTCTTTCTTCTTCTCACATTGGTGTCTTGCAGCAAAACTCTTTCTTGCTTCAGGGTCATTCCATTTAGCAGTCATAACAGGGGAACCGTAACTTACCTTTTTGATTTTACCCGTCTTAGGATTACGGACATAGACATACCACTTTTTAGGACCACCACTCTTAGGTTTACCTAATTCTACTTTCTTACCCTTATACTCGGCTTCGTTAATCATTGGGAAATCTAAAGGTAATCTCTCACCTTCGTATATAAAGAACTTACCCAAATCACTATCCAATATCTCATTGTCCAATTCATTCTCGTAAAGTCCTTTTTCTCTCAACTTTCTTGCTTCATTAATAACATCAAAGTATTTTGGAGAACCCGCTCTAAACATATTCTCACTCAATGGTATGTTATTCTCAATATGGTATTGTAAATCTTCAGAGATAGTTTTTTTCACTTGAATAAATTCCTGTAACACATTCTGAATCAAATTAGGGTTGATAGACTCTTTTTTGTAGTTTTTTACTTTGATACGTGTCGGCTTTTGACCTTTACCCGTCTGAGTATCTTTCTTTTCCTTTTCTCTCTTTCTACGACATGCAGAGTCTTTTTCTGATTGTGACATCTTTCCAGCAACACCAGCTCCTCTACATACAGGATATCCACCCTCATCGGCATCTTTTCTTCCACAAGGAGGGTGTCCCCCACCTTTTTTCTTCTTACATATATTGACCCACGGACCTTTAGGTTGAGATGAACCTTTCTTTTTCTTCTTCTTTCCGAACCAAACCGCTAAATCCTCACTTAAAATGTATTTACTCATAACTTGACAATCGTATACTTTTGATATACATTTAATAAATATTCAGAAATAGATAAACAAAACAATATTTCCAAAAATGGCAAAAACTAAAAAAACCAAAGAAACTAAAGTCGCTGAAGAAACAGTAGACCAAGTAACACAAGAAGAAACAACACAAGAAGAAGGTCCTCAACCAATTGGACAGTTGTTTAACACAATCAACTACAACAACATGGATGACCTTAATAGTTTCATCTCTAACATGACCCCTGACCAAGGATTATATATCTTGGTTCAAGCAACACGAGCAGCACAAACAAGAGGTGCTTATGGAATGGAAGAAACTGAAACATTATCAAAAGCAATTAGAACATTGACTAATCCTTCTAGTCAGCCTCAGGAAGCTACTGGCGAACCTGAAGTGAAAACGGAGGAATAATTTTTAGTTTAGTTGGAAGTGGGGAGTTTTTACTCCCCATTTTTATGCTCTAAAAAATTTTGCCTAAAAATTACTGACATGGATAAAAAAGAAATGAATTCACGTATAATTGAAATTGAAATGATTATACGTAGAGCAATGGTTAAAGGACACCAACCGTCAGATAGTGATGAATTTCAACCATTAAGGGTCGAAAGGGATATCCTTAAGACTATCGTATCTCAAGATTACAGACCAAAACCGTGGAAATAAAAAAAGGGGACCGAATGGTCCCCTTTATTATTGGTATTAAGATATATTATCTTAAAGAGTTCAAATCGAACGTTCTAACACCATCAACAGTGATTACACCATAGAAACGGTTGTTAACCATTTTCTTAGCGTATCTAGTCATGATACCCTTGATTGGTGTAAAGTTGAATGGGTTATACATTGTAGGTGTCAACTGTAATGGTACGTATGGTGCGTAAACGTAACCTGTATCCAATAAAGAAGAACCTTTATGACCCATCAATACAGTGTTAGGTGGGAAGTAAGGGTCACGG
>Ga0222716_10000786_pt1 | contig 27189 bp, 31 predicted proteins | sample C33_13DmetaG_FD_165044 | JGI IMG/M metagenome (GOLD analysis project Ga0222716, IMG submission 165044) | Estuarine water microbial communities from San Francisco Bay, California, United States - C33_13D | ecosystem: Environmental > Aquatic > Marine > Unclassified | place: USA: California... | reverse complement strand
TTGCAGATGCAATTTCGTTTATCGTAAAATCAACTAACCCTTCATATGTCGGTGGTGATACTTGGGGTACAGATGAGGTGTTGGGAGAGCAACCTAGCAAGGACGCTCCGCAAGAAGAAAAAGACACCTACAACGCAGCGCTGGAAGCAGCCCGTGCAACTGTTGATCGAATGGCATTCTCAGGTCAAGTTCCTGTGAATGTCACAGGCGCAACAGTCGGTGACTTTATTATCCCTGTTCAGGACGGCACAGGTATTACAGGTCAAGCGGTATCTTCTCCAACGCTGGAACAATATATGTCAGCGGTGGGTAAGGTAATCGCAATAGAAAATGATGGTCGTGCAAAGATCATTGTAAAAGTCGCATAAGATTAGTCAGAAAAGGAGAAAGAAATGGCGATTACATACACATGGACAATAGACAACATGTCCACAATGCCCACGCCGGAACCAGATTTCGTGGTAAGCGCAAAATGGACGCTAACAGGCACAGACGGTACAAATACCGCAAGTATTGGTGGAATTAATAATTTCACACAAGAAGGCGACACGTTTACGCCTTACGCTAACTTGACAGAAGCTCAGGTTCTTGGCTGGGTACAAGATGACCTTGGCGTAGACGGAGTTGCTAACTACCAAGCGAATGTGGATGGACAGATCAACTCAATGATTAACCCTCCCGTAAGCCCCACTGTAGAACCCCTACCGTGGTCATAACTTAACCTTAAAAGGAGACTATTATGGGTAAAAATGAAAAGACCCCAATAACAGTCAACGACACAGAATACTTTGTCGAAGACATGACGGATAAACAAAAAGCAATGCTGAACCATGTAAACGATCTAGGGCGTAAAATGGATAACGCTCAGTTCAACTTGGACCAGCTTGCGGTAGGCCGTCAGAAGTTTGTTGAACTCTTGGCTGACGCTTTGGAAAATCCAGAGGAAGTCGAAGAAGCGGAAGTTGTAAACTAGGAGTACCGAATGCCTCTGACCAAGCTCCAGTTCCGACCAGGAATTAACCGTGAAACTACGTCGTACTCCAACGAGGGCGGGTGGTTTGATATGGACAAGGTTAGGTTTCGGTTTGGCTTTCCAGAAAAAATAGGTGGGTGGGAGCCAACGTCTTCCACCTACTTTTTAGGTACATGCCGTGCATTGCACCCATGGGTCGCGCTCCAAGGTGAGCGGTACTTGGGCGTTGGTACGCACCTAAAATATTACATAAACGAGGGTGGTGGGTATAACGACATTACTCCGATCCGCGCCACTACGGCAGCGGGGGACGTAACCTTTCAAACGTTTAAGACGTTGATGTTTAACCCATCTGGTTCGCTAGACATCAGCATAGATCAAACTGAAATTGGACCGTTGTTGTATTTTGGAGGAGGCTCTCTTCCAGAAACAGGGTTTGTAAAAATAAACGACGAAATAATTTCATATGCTGCGGTTTCAGGAACAACACTTCAGGGGTGTTTGCGAGGACAAAAAGGAACAGATGCTGCAACACACACTGGAGCTCTTATAGACGTTAGTTTCTCTACAATTATTGTTACAGATACTAACCACGGTGCCTTGGCAAATGACTTTGTTACTTTTTCTGGTGCGGCGTCAGTCAATGCATCGGGAAACATTGGCTCTGTTGCAGTGACTAGCGGTCTTTCCACGGGAATAAGTGCTACCTTTAGTGACGTAGGACAAACGTCTACAAGCGGTTCTGGAACAGGGGCAAAGTTTAACATCACCAAAAATAGCTCTAACAACACCTACACAGTTAATTATGTGGAGAATGGTGGGTCAGCGTATGCAGACAACGACACTATTACAATTGCAGGAACGAGTTTGGGTGGAGCCACACCAACGAATGATTTAGTTTTAACGGTTACCACACTTTCTGGAACGATTACGAGTAACGTATTAAACCAAGAATACCAGATTGCGTATGTGCCTAATGACAACACTTACTACATAAACGCTCGTACAGAAGAGTCGATGTCTTCGATCACTACTTCAACGGGAATAAATGACACTCTTGTTTTTGCAAATATCGCCAGCGGATCCGGTGCAGGCGGGTCCTCTACTGTGGGAACATACCAGATCAACACGGGCCTTGACACGACGATCACGGGCGCGGGTTGGGGCGCGGGAACGTGGGGACGCGGAGCTTGGGACAGTTCTGCAAATCTAACCACATCGGGTCAAACCCTTCGCATTTGGTCGCATGATAATTTTGGCGAAGACTTACTTATTAACGTGCGAGACGGCGATTTGTTTTATTGGGACAAAACCAACGGAACAAGCACAAGAGCCGTGGAACTTGCCTCGTTAACAGGGGCAAACACTACTCCGGTGATAGCTAAAAAGGTTCTGGTTTCGGACCGTGATCGGCACATTATCGCGTTTGGTTGCGACAGTGAGCTTAATCCTGGGGTTCAGGATCCGTTGCTCATACGATTCTCGGACCAAGCTTCTTTAACCGAGTGGAACGCTACGGCAACCAACACGGCTGGGGACTTGCGCCTTGGTTCCGGGTCCGAGATCATCACGGCTGTTGAAACACGACAGCAGGTACTGGTGTTTACGGATGTATCGTTGCATGCGATGCAGTTCCTTGGGCCACCATTTACCTTTGGTATCAATACTGTTTCTGAAAACATCACGATTGCGGGTCCGTTGGCGGCTATTGCGGTTGAGGACAACGTGTATTGGATGGGTGCAGAAGAGTTTTATGTCTACGGCGGTGCGGTGCAGCGGTTGCCGTGTACTGTTCGGGACTATGTGTTTAGCAACATTAACTCCGATCAGCTAGAAAAGGTTACCGCGGGTACGAACACGGCGTTTTCTGAGGTTTGGTGGTTCTATCCATCGGCTTCTAGCACTGAAAACGACAGCTACGTTGTGTATAACTACCAGCAGCAGATCTGGTATTATGGGTCGTTAAACCGTACATGCTGGTTGGATCGGGGCGTAGAGGATCTACCCGTTGCAGCGGCATCGGACCATGTCTTGTATTATCAGGAGCAGGGTTTTGACGACGGTAGTACAAACCCAGCTAGTGGTATCAGTGCGTACATCGAGAGTAGCCAGATGGATCTAGGGGAGGGGGATCAGTTTGCATTCTTGCGTCGTATGATTCCTGACCTAACATTCCGCGATAGCACCAATCAAACTCCACAGGCCACGATGACTCTCAAGACTCGTAATTTCCCTGGCGGTAATTATTTGCAGACTAACGCAAAGGTCGTGGAGAAAACTGCAACTGTTCCGGTGGAGCAGTTTACTGAGCAAGTGCATGTTCGACTAAGGGGCAGATCGTTTGCCTTTAAGATCGAAACAACGGATGCGGGCACAACGTGGCGGCTGGGTTCACCGAGGGTGGATATACAGCCTGACGGGATGCGCTAATGTCTCGTAACCTTGTCCTTCCTTTCTTTCCTGTTGCTCCAAAAGAGTATGACCAACAATATCTAGCTGAGATTGTTCGGGCGTTTTCTGTATACTTGGAGCAGATGCAGAACCCAGGGGAGGGGCGCAATACTTTTGCGGTATTTACTAATCTTCAAACAGATGACAGCGGACTGGAGCCGGGGGCTATCTTTAACCATGATGGTTATGTTAGAGTGCCCTTAGCTTATTCTCCGTATGTTCGTGGTTCACAAGCTACGGGCTCTGTCGGAACAGTAACGGTGACAACATGAGTGTAATTATAATGCCAGACGGCTCCCGCTGGAAACCTTCAACAAGTTCTGATACAGTCCATTGTGTGAACTGTACAAACGCGGTTGACACGCCGGAAGAAATTGCAAGCTACCCCGATGGTAATTGTCCAGATTGTGGACAGGCTTGGACAGGCGCAGAGAAACGTAGCACGATGATTACTGTGACCGCGCCTGAAGCTATCAAAGGGGAAGCGTAATGAGTTTAGGATCTATATTAGGTGGCATAGCGGGGTTATTAATTCCCGGCGGTGGAGCGATAGCCTCGGCCATTGGATCCGGCTTGGGCGGTTTAATCATTGATAAGAAGAAACCTAAAGACGCTATTAAAGACGCTTTGATTGCTGGAGTTGGCGCCAAGGTCTTTGGTCCTGCGATACAGGGCTCTGGAATTGGAAGCGCAATTACCGGAGGACTTGGATCTCTTGGTTTAGGTACGCAGGCTGGTTTGCAACAAATGGCAACTCAACAAGCCGCGGCTCAAGCAATACAAGGCACAACGCAAGCTAACCTCTTAGCTCAAGGCTCACAGAAGGTTGCTGAAAAAGGTATTATAGACAAGGTTCTCGGTGGCAATCCGATGATGCTTTATACGGGGCTCACGGCCCTTGGTGCGGTTGAGGAGCTTACGAAACCTAAGAGCGGGTTAAATCAAGAGTTGTACGTCGATAGATATACCGGAAGACGCTTTAGCACTCCGGAAGCCCGGGACGAATACGAGGAAATGTTTAGGCGTAAGCACCAATTTGAATACCCTGATGGCTTGCCTCCACGTTCTGAGGGTTTTGCCCAAGGCGGATATATTGAGGGCCCAGGGACAGGGCGCAGCGATTCTATTCCGGCTACGATATATCAAGATGGACAACCTGTGCAGGAAGCCGCGTTGTCTGATGGTGAATTTGTAATGACAGAACGCGCAGTTAAAGGCGCAGGAAACGGTAATCGAGAGCAGGGCGCGGCTAAAATGTACGCCATGATGCGAGATTTTGAGCGAGGTGCAGCATAATGGCCGAAGGTAGTACAACAACAAACATTCAGGATATTCCTGATTGGATGAAAAACTATATGTCTACGGCGGATTCCAACTATACTGGGATTCTCGACGAGGCAATGCGTCAGTACGAAGCTCGGTCGGGACAGTTAACAGATGCCCAGCTTGCTAACTTACAAATGCCTAACCGACAGGTTGCGGGCAGAACTCCTCTTCAAACACAAGCAACGCAATTAGCGCAATCCGGGGTTGGTTCGTACTTGCCAATGCTGCAAGCGGGTGCCGGAAGCGTAGGAGCGGGGGTCACGGGCCTTGGTACTGCGTTGCAAACAATGCAGCAGGGGTACAACCCGTTAGCTGCGGCGCAGCAAATGGTGACGGACTCATATACTGGGGCGGTTCCTTATCGTGATTTCGCGGTTGAACAACTACAAGGCGCAATCCCCGAAGTACAAGCGGCTGCTCAAGCAGGGGTGGATGTTGCTGCGCTAGGCCGTCAAGGCGTAATAGAAGCTGGGCAACGTGGTGAACTTGCTGCGGCGGGTGGAGTTCGCGGAATAGCGGACGCTTCAAACATGGGCGTACAAGCTGGGCAGGAAACAGCACAGAATATTCTAGGTCAGGTTGGGGCAGGGCAATCTGCTTTGACTGGATCGGCTTCTGACATCCAAGACATTGGTGCGTTAGCACAACGTGCAGGTATGGGTGCAGGCGCAGACGTAATGAATTTAGGTCGAAAGGCCGAGGGCGTAGGCCTTGGGGCATTGCAACAGTTGCCGGAATACGGGCAGCGCATGGAGAGCCAAGGGCAGCAGACCGCGCAGAACATTTTAAAGGCTGGTAGTGCGGCTGACGAGCTAGGCCAATTTGGTTTAAGCGCGGCGCAGGCTGGTATATCCGGCCTTCAAGGATCAGCGGCAGAGTTTGATCCTTCAGCTATTGGCGATTACATGAACCCATACGAGCAGTCAGTAATTGACGCCGCTATGGCGGATGTTGCTCGCGCTGGGCAGCAGCAACAGAATCAACTTGGTGCAACAGCAGTTGGTGCGGGGGCCTTTGGTGGCTCGCGCCAAGGCATCGAAGGCGCGGAGATTAGTAGAAACGTGTTGGACCAGCAGGCTAAGACTGCTGCGGGAATGCGTCAGGCTGGATATGAGAGCGCGTCTCAAAGAGCTCAAGCCGCATACGAAGCGGCCAAAGGTCGGCAGCAATCAGCAGCGGGTCTTATGGGTCAACTTGGTCAGGCGGGTGCGGGCACAGGGTTGCAAGCTACGCAGACGGGTATGTCGGCAGCAGGTCAAGCCGGACAAGCGGCTATGCAAGGTACACAAGCGGGTGCGAACACCGCGGCACAGGCTACGCAGCTTGGACTGGCGGGACTTGGTCAGGCAGCAGCAAACCGTGCCACGAGCGGACAACTCAATCTTGCTGGCACTGGGCAGGGAATGCAGGCAGCGGGTCAAGCTGGAGCCTTGGGCGCGCAATCAGCGCAGATGGGCATGGGCGCGGCACAGCAAGCGGGTCAAGCTCAGATGCAAGGTGCACAAATGGGCATGCAAGGCGCACAATCCGCGGGTCAAATGGGACTGGCGGGGGCTCAAATGGCGGCGGGAACGCAGGGCCAAGGTGCTGGACTTGGTATGCAGGGCGCACAGATGGGCATGCAAGGCGCAGGTCAAGCGGCAAGTCTGGGTGCTCAAGTTGGTCAGATGGGTCAGCAGTACGGTCAAATGGGACTGGCGGGCGCAGGTCAGATGGGCGCGATTGCTGGTCAGTACGGCCAGTTGGGATCGGGCATTGCGGGTGTTGGTCAGGGTCTTGGATCCTTGGGCATGCAGCAAGCGCAGCTTGGCGAGGCGCAACAGGGTCTGAACCTAAACGACATGAATACTTTGATGAACATCGGTGGTCAGGAGCAGCAGCAACAGCAGGCAATTCTGGACGCGCAGTTCGCAAACCAGTATCAACAGTATCAACAGCCGATGCAGGAGCTTGGTTTCTACTCAGATATTTACCAAGGTATGCCGATTGGTCAGTCAAGTTTCACACAGGCTTCTACGCCGAGCCCAAGTTTCATGTCTCAGGCTGGCGGGTTAGCCACCGGACTTTACGGTATGTACCGCGCAGGACAGTAAGGAGTTACTATGAACGTAAACGACAGAAAGCTCTTTTCGAATCGAGGCGCAAGAAACCGTTTGTCCCAGATGAGCGGCATCATGACTTCGTCCGAGCCGTTAATGAATGAGGTACAGAAGTTTGAGCGTGGTGGCACCGTTCGAGAAAGAGCAATCTCTGGCGAGGGAGCCTTGGATCAACTTGCTTCGTCTAGCCGAACTCCTATGGATTTCCGAGCACTTGATCGTAACTTAGGCGCTCAGGTTCACGCAGCGCATGATGCGGTTCAAGGATCTATACTTCGGTTTTTAGGTAATACCTTTAGAGTTATTCGAGACAAGATATTTCACGAAGAATCAGGTGTTGAGATAGAAGAGCCCTCCTTGAAGCGGGAGATTCTTACTCAAGGCGAGCGGATTGCGGAAGAGGACATGGCTATGGCTGTGCCTGTCCCGCAGGGACAACCTCGTGTGTTCACACAACCCGTTCCTGAAACAATGGATCCGGTAACCACCCCTGAATTTACAGCCGATCCTAGACTAGGCATGGGTGAGTTAATGCGTGGCACTGGCATGCCTATGGCGGATGGGTTTGAGCCTACTGCTCCAGCGGCGCCTACAATGGAAGATATAATTGCTGCCCGCTCTATCGCTGAAAACCAAGGCGGGCCCATGGGAGAAGCCGCGGCGGCGTTGGCTGGGATGACTCCTGACGGCAGTCCTACGATGGAAGATATAATTGCTGCCCGCTCTATTGCTGAAAACCAAGGCGGGCCCATGGGAGAAGCCGCGGCGGCGTTAGCGGGGATGACTTCTCAAGAGGACAGCCCCTTGTCTGTTCAACAACGCATTGCTGGAGAGGACATGGCTATGGCTGTTCCTGTTCCACAAGGCCAAGCTCGTAATTTTACGCAACAGTTGTCAGACATTGAAGACCCTGTTTTGCGGGGTAAAGCCATACTTGCTCAAGGGCAGGGCAACGCAACTCCTTCCGAACAGATTTTGGCAACATCCGAAGAGCCAAGCCTGTCTACTGAGCAAATACAGCAAGCAATTATTGAAGGAAACGCCGATGTTCTTGAGCTTGCACAGCGGCAAGGTCTTTTAGATGAAGCCATCTCAAGTATGCCGAACCCGCCACCAGATTTAATTCCAATGGGAACGGATCCTCGGTTTGGTGATAGCATGGGAACACAAGAAGTCTTGGCAGGTGATTTTGATCCTGTAGCCGCACTTGCTTCCGAAGAATTAGCCGCAGCTGCGGAGAACGAAGGTTTTGTTCCAGTGACCTTAAATCAGGGCACGATGGGTATGTCTGTCTTTGACTACAACCCAGAAACAGGGGCCATCCGCCCACGCGGAGGCAATGCGGAGATCATGCTAGGAGGCGGATCAAGAGCAGAAGCTAACGTGCAGAAGATGGTTATAGATCAGTACAACTTCGACACGAACGTACAGCCTCAAATGGAAGCTGAACGTGTTGCAGAGGATGCGCAGCAAAGGTTTGAAGCAACAGGATCTGGAGAGTTTTTAGATCTAGCAGCGAAGGCTGCGAGAGACGCTCGTGAAATTGCGGCCAAAGAACCCGAGGCTCCACCCTCTGCGGTGGATCAAGTTCTTAGTAGGACTAAACCGTTTAAAGATGTGCCATATGCACTGGATGAGATTGAGGCGCAACAACTCCAAAAGGCGGAAGCCGCAGCAAAACCCGAGGTTGTAGAAGCCGAAGCCGAAGCGGCGGCTGTAGAAACCGATGACGAGGAAGTAGGCGGTGATCAAACGACTCCTGATTTAACCCCGGAGCAACGAAGAGAAGCGGCGGAGAATGCGGGTAGATCTGGGCCCTCGAACCTCGAGCCTATTGTAAAAATTGCTAATTCAAATAAAACGCCCGAGGAAAAAGCCACAGATACGTCCAATCAAATCTTTTCTGAGATGACAGGCCAAGAAGTTAACTTGTCTCCCAAAGAATCGGTCAAGGCGTATGAGAGAATGTTTAGCGAAATGCTAGGCATGAAAGACAAAGACGCTGAGAAGGAAATGTGGCACAACATGGCAATGATTGGATTTGCTATAGCCGCGGGCGAAAGCCCCAATGCTCTGTCCAACATAGCCAACGGGTTGCTTGCGGGCACCAAGATGATGAAGCAGGATCGAGCCACTCAGCAAGCGCGTACAGATAAAGTTAAAATGGCTGCGATGAATCGAGCGTTTCAATTAGAAGATGCCGAAACAAAATTCGGCAGGGATTTGCAGCTTGTTGGCGCTCGTAATGTAGGGTCAGATAAATACACATCAACCAGAGAAAGAACTCGTTTAAAAGAGCTTATTGTTCGCAGTCCTTTTGATTACCCTGCTCTTCTGGATGACAATGGTCAACTTGACCCCTCTAAGTTAAACACATATTTGGATCGAGTAGTCTCTGAAGAAATCACTGAGGCTGATAGACCTACTCAAGAACAAGCCATAGCTGAGTACAAAAGTGTTCTTAAAACCAAACCAGAGTTGAAAAGCGTTATGCTAACACGACTTAAAAATAAAGGGTATGATGTAGCGGGGCTTGAATAGTATGGCAGGTTTGTTCGACGACTTATTAAAAACAGACAGCCCAACACCTTCTGGTTCAAGTGGTGGTTTGTTTGATGATCTGATAGAAGACGCGCCCGACGAAGAGTCGGATCAAACGGTCATCGGGTCGATAGCCCGTGGCGCTGGTGCGGGTATCGTAAACATCGGTCAAGGTTTGACAGAACTGGGAGCGGCGGGTCTAGCGTCTGCTGATCTAATAGAAGACGGAGCCCAACAGAAGGTCACTGAAACCTTTGAGGGCGTGAAGGATAGTCTGGGCCTAGTGCCAGAACGCTCCGCAGGTAAAGTCGCAGAAGTTATTACGACATACGCAACCCCTGGGCTAGGGGTGTTTAGTCTTGTTTCCAAAGCGGACAAGGCCCGTAAAGCTTTGCAATCAGGGACCGCGATTCCCGCTGCTCGAACATGGTTCGGTAAGGCCGCGCAATCGTTTGGAAGAACTGCACCCAAAGCTTTGACCCAAACAAGAGCGGGTCGCGCTGCTCTGACCACGGCAGGGACAGGCATAGCAGATGTGTTGGTGTCTCCTAGCACCATGACCACCTTGGCAGATAGCTGGGACGCTATGCCAGATCTTATGAGAACAGAAGACGAGTTCGGTTTAACAGGCAAGGAGCTCGCAGCGGTACGGCTGAGAAACAAGTTCCGGCTTGGTGTAGAAGGCGCGGGCTTTAACCTTGCCGGAGAAGTCGTGCTGCCTGTAGCGGGGGCCGTAATCCAAGGAATTGGCCGCACAGAACTGTCGGGCGTTCCGACTTTGGCTCGTGGCCTGTCGGCTGGAATGAATTACTTAGGGGATAAAGCAAAAGGTTTGTTTCCTAAATCTGCGGACTTCTTAAAGAAGAACTTTACCGCGGATGGGCTGGCACCCAACGAAATAACCACCGCTGTTCGTACTGCGGAAGGCATGACCGAGGCCCAAGAAGCAGCGGCATCTAAACTTTTACGCGAGTATGAGTCTGCAATCAGCAAAGCTATTCGCCTGCAACGTCTTACAGGCAGAGGCAAGTCCGCCACGCAACGAGCCTACAATGACACGATGGACTTTCTCACAGGCAACATGAGTAAGGATGACTTTACTAAGGTTTATGGTGCCAAGGCCCGGACTGCTGTGGATAACATGCGCAGTAAAATCGATGATCTAAGCGTAGAGTTTGAAACCTCTGTTCGCTCTGCTCCAAACCTTGATCCTGTCCGTCAGGATGAACTTCTCCAACAGTTTCAGAACAATCAGGGGACATACATCCGACGGTTGTACGAGCTACACTTGGATCCAAAAAAGTTTCAAGACGTAAACCCAGCGTCCATGCCTCAGTACAAAGAGGCCAAGCAACAAATTATAGATGTCATCCAAACTCGGACCCCGACCATTGATACTCAGACTGCGGACCAACAAGCTACGCAGTTTATCAACGACATATTTAACAAGTCTTCAGTCAACTCCTTTGGTTTGACGCCAGAGGCGGCTGCTAGACAGGCTGGTTCTGGTGTGGCGAAAGGCGCGAAGGAAGTGGTAGGGCGCACCTCGCTGTTTAAGTTGGCAGACGGAATGTTAAAAGATCGTTCGGCGTTCTTGGAACAAGCTCCTGTGCTGCGGGAAATGATGGGCGAGGTTCGTAATCCAAAGGAGGCGTTCCTACGCACAGTGGACAACATGTCTACTACGATGGCCTCGCAAAGATTGTTTGACTCGATCAGCAACACCGCACAGTCTGCCTCGACCCCAGGGCAGGTTCAGTTCTTTGACGAGGCCGTTCAAAAGATGAACGCAGGCGGTCGGCCCTTTGCCATCAACGGAAACAACCTGACTGATGATCAGGTCAAAGTTCTTACGGAAGAGTTAAACTATACCAAGATGGGTGAGTTTGATTCGGAGAACGTGTTTGGTGGCAAGTATGGGTCTTTGTCTGGCAACTACGTTCCGACCGAGATTGCTAATAGTTTGACTACACCAAGTCGATCACAGTCTTTTGTGCAGGATGCCCTTGCTGTATCCTTGCAACTCAAGGGTCTGTCCCAGATGACGAAGACGGTTCTTAATCCGTTGTCACAGGTTCGTAACTTCTTGTCGAACACCTTTGTTGTGGGGGCAAACGGATTGCTTGGCCGCAACATGGGCATCTTTGAGAGCGGACAAGTGCTGGTAGCTAACGCGGTGGACAGCCCAGAACAGTTCCGGTTGCTCAAGGCTATGCAAGACGAAGGCGCCATCGGTCAAAACATTCAACTCAACGAACTTAAAAAGTTGATGCAGGAGCAGACCGAAGAAGGTGTGTCCTCTCTTCTTACTAAAGGAGGCAGTTTAGTTCGCAAGACCCCGGTCATTGGCACTGGGGTAAAGTTTATGGAAAAAACTTACCAGTTAGGTGACGACTACTGGAAGGTGGTGGGTGCTCTTGGCGAGAAAGCTCGGTACGGCGCAGCGATGCGTAAGGCTGGTATTGATATAGAGAATGTTAACCCCTTGATTCAAGATGCGTTCCAGCAAGCTGGGTTAGCGCAGCGAACCTCTTCTATCGCGGGCACAGACTTTGGCAACATGCTGGCAACAGACGTGGTTAAGCAGACCATGCCTACATATTCTATGGTTCCTGAAGTCATTAAATCCCTGCGTCGAATCCCTGTTATGGGTAACTTTATGGCGTTCCCTGCGGAAATCATTCGTACTTCTGGCAACATTGTAAACCGAGCGGTCAAGGAACTAGGCTTTAAGGCTACCCCTGAAATGATTCAAGCCATGGGTGAGCAGCAGGCTAGAGCGTTCGCTCGTCAGGTGCGTGGCATTGGGGCCGAGCGTCTTACGGGTTACATATCTATGGCTACGGTTGCACCTGTTGCAATGCGGGATGCAGCGCATAACATCTTGGGCATTACAGAAGCAGAAGAGGATCTTCTGGAAAAGAACAAGCCGTTCTGGTCTATCGGTAACACGATGATGTTCTTAGAGAAACCAGACAAGGACCTGAACGCAGAGGTTGTCGATCTGTCATACATGCTTCCTTATGAGTTTATGCTGGCTCCTGCACGAGCCGCTGCGGAAGTCTACCAACAGAAGGGGGAGATCGGGGCCAATGAGGCAGAGCAAATTGGTTTCGCTGCGATTGAAGCGTTCAAGAAGTTTTCGGAGCCGTTTGCATCAGAGGCTTTGGCAACGGAACGTCTTGTTGATGTTACTATCCGAGACGGTAAAACCCAGACTGGCGCTGAGATCTATGAGCCCGGGGAACTTTGGGGGGACAAACTATCTAAGTCCTTGGTCCATGTAGCGGGAGCCTTCATCCCTGGGATCGTGGAGCAGGCTTACACCGTCAAAGGTGGTGAGATTGTTTCTGGCAGATTGAACCGCGCAATCACAGGTGAGCCCGGAAAGACTGGTGATCCGTTTACGGTGGCGGAAGAAGCGGGCACAATGCTTACGGGTCTTCGTCCCTTGAAAGTAAACATCGGTCGAAGCTTGGGATATGATGCTGGTGCATACTCCGCGGACAGGTCCAGTGCGGTTCAGATCTTTACAAAGGTTGCGGACGACAATGATGCTACAGAGCAGGATATTTTAGACGCGTATGTTCAAGCAAACGACGCCAAGCGGCAGCACCAAGCTGTATTAAAAAATAAGATCGACACGGCCCTATCCGCAGGCATGAACAAAGGCCAGATAATGCAGGCTCTTCGCAACACGGGGGTTTCCCAACGCGAACTTACAATGATTTTTAATAACCGATATGAGCCAATTAAAGTTAGTCGAAGTTTACTTCGAGAAGTTTCTGAAGAAGTAAATGTCAAAAAAGAAAATCGGATATTAAAAAGACTTCCTCTGGGACTAATTAATAAAGCTAGAATGTCCTATTTAAACAACCCTATAGTATCCGACGGCACCGAAACGCCCGCACCAAGCGGGGGAATGTTTGATGACCTAATACAACAAGATAAAGCCCCCGCGCCACAACCCGTGGTTCCACAACCACAGCCTAGTGAAACCTTTGTAGGGCAAGCGACGGATACGATTAGCGGATTAGCGGATCAAGCAACGACTGGCGCAACAAACTTATTGCAGCGAGCTCAGTCTCTAGCTCCGTCAGTCTTGGGCAGTGATCCAGCGGCGCAGGCTGCTAACGAAGAAATCCTACGCCGCCAACAACGTCAGTAAGCTTCGACGGTTACCTTAACACCGTTGCCGCCAAACAACCGTACCAGTTCATCGGCGGAAGACTCTACTTCTCTCAGAATCTCTTCGTCGTCGGTCAAGGCTGCTAGGTTCAGCGCCTCTCCTACGAAGTCCATCAACGCGTGAACCTGTAACGGGTGCATTTGTTTCAGTCCTAGTGTCGGCATGTCATCATCAATCATTCGATTTCTCCCCAATCATCTTTAATATCTACGTCAATTTTAGAAGGGACCTTGAGCGGTATACCTGTTTCCATAATGTCCTTTATCTTAGCAGCCTGTTCTTGGCTCTCTATGTTAAAGCATAACTCATCATGAACCGTGAGCATAGGAGTAAGTCCCTCTTTGTAACAATCAAGCATCGCCTGCTTTGTTTGGTCGGCTGCTGATCCTTGGATCAAACGGTTGAGCGCCTTGTATGTAAACGCTCGTTTGATGTCCGATCCGTACTCCTTCTGTGCATCGTCGTGAGACATGGCTTTGCCCACTCCGAACTTCTTAGGCTCCCACAAGGGGAACCTGCACTTACGGCCTAGCAGAGTGCGTATATGACCGTTCTTGTCAGCCCTCTTGGTTGCCATGTCCGCAAGCTGCTTAACAAACGGAACCTTACTGCGGTGCCGCTTGATTAAATCCTTGGCATCATCCGAAGCAATGCCTAGCTGATCGGCCAGTTTGGCTACGCCCATGCCGTACATAATCCCCAGGTTCACAGTCTTGGCTTGCTTACGCGTGATCCCTGCAAGGTCCGCCACCATCTGGTGCAGATCAACATCACCACTGTTAAACTCATCCACCACATCATCCACCACATGACTGCGCAGCTCAGACGGAACGCTCGCTGCGAAGTGAACCAATAACCTCGGCTCTTGGCTCGAGTAGTCAAACGATCCCCACTTCATTCCCTCTTCCGGAATAAACAATCCGCGGATCATCTTCTTGATGTCCGGATCACGAGCAGGAATCTGCTGTAGATTAGGGTTGGATGACGAAAACCTACCCGTAACCGTGCCGCCCTCATCCCTACGGGTAGAGTGGAGCTCCGTATGGATACGTCCGTTATGCTCGTGCCGCAGAATGCTGTCGATAAATGTAGCGTCTGCCTTGTCAAACTCACGCAGCTTGACCAGTGATTGGCATATCTCAGCGGGGTGGTCGTTCAGAAATGACTTGGTAAAGGACGGCGCACCTTTCTCCGTGGTAAGGTATTCCATACCTAGCTTGTCAAACATCTTCTGGATTGAAGCGGATGCCCAGATGTCCACCTCCATCCCTGCTTCTTTCTCAATCTTATTCCTCAAGAGTTTCGACTGCTTACGAATCAGCTTCTTGTTTTGCTCTGCCCTGTCCAGATCAACACGCACACCGTTGGTCCGCATGTCCAACATGCAGGGTATCAACCCGTTCTCAATGTCCCAGATGTGCCAGAGTTCTTCTTCCTCTAAACGTATCTTTAACGCCTCCCACAGTTTGAGCGTAGCAACCGCGTCCTGCTCGGCGTAGGCCCCCACATATTTGGGCGGAAGCTTGTACATCCCTGACTTAGGGTCAACGCCCCACTCCTTGGCCGCTGCTTGCAGAAGCCGTTCGTTCTTTCGCATGGACACAAAGTCCCGAGCCATGGAATCAAGACCAAAGGACCAACGGTTCTCGTCCACAAGTGCACCTGAGATCATCGTGTCGATAATCCTACCCTTGATTTCTATGCCCTCGGCTCTCAGCCAACCCGCATCGTAGGTTGCGTTGTGCATAATCACGTTCATGTCAGGCACAGACATCTGTTTCTTGAGCCACCGCAGGGTAAACTTAGGGTCTAGGTTGTGAGAGTTCTCGTGACGGATAGGAAAGTATCCTTGGTATTCTCCCGCTGCCACCGCAATACCTATGATGTGGCCGTCCTTACGGGCCCACCCTGGGCCAAGAGTCTTGATGTTGGGATCATAGGTTTCCAAATCCACGGCCACATTCTTGTACCCTGTTAGGTCAGGGTAGTCCGGAGGAATGTTCCAGTCAGCATCTATCAGATCCAACTCGTTCTTAATCTGGTGGTGCAGCGCACTGCCAAAGAGATTATCTTGCATTCTTTTCACGCATCCTTTGGATGATTTCTTTGTGCCGAGGTAATAAAAGAGACGGTACGTCTTTCTTATCCCGGTCTATGTGCTCCGAGCCCAGGGCACTATACCCAGCCTTGTCCACCCAAGAATCCTCGTGGTCAATGTTCTCAACCAAACGCGCACTCTTTACCCAGTCCATCATCAACGCTACATGCGCAGGGGTCACATGACCGTGGCTCTTTAATGCGCCGCTGATAATAATGTTCCACCCCTCCGCAATCCTGCCATGATTGTGGTACGCATCACCGTAATCCTTGGCCCTCTGACCGTTGATCAACTCTTTGGCTTTGTCTAAGACTTCATCTCGTTTCATAGCGTGTACCTGTATTTGTTGCTGCTCTGTAGAATGTACAACGTGTGCCTTGCTCTGGTCACCCCAACATAGAACGCTCGATGCTCATCGTCTGGGTGGTCACTGTTCACACACGCTGCGGTGGACGCCGTATATACGACGCAGTTATCATCTTCCCCGCCCTTCATAGCATGGAAGGTGGACAACTTAATGCGTGGTTCGGACAGCAAATCATCGCCCCTTCGCATCATAGCTACGATATACTCTCTCTCAGCTTTGCCAATCCTTAATACTTCCGACGCAGACTGTTCGGCCCCCACCAACAACCCATAATCTTTTTGCAGTTGCTCCATGGTGAGCTCCGCATCAGTTGCTAAAGTATCTAGCATCTGAGTGGATCCTCGTTTGACAACAGCGTTCTGCCCCTGCTTTGGGACAGACGAATAGAAGTCCTTGATCCTTTGCAATGACACCGTCTTGTCCGCGCAAAGATCCTGCCAAGTAAAGATGTTTGCAACCAAGGTAGGGGACACACTGGGCCGTCCCTTGATGGAGTATTTAAACCCCGCCTTCTTTATGTGGTCCGCCAAGTCCGTAACATAGCTGTTGGTCCGAGCCATGATTGTCCACGACCCCTCGTACAACGGGATGTCATCCAAGTGATAAACAAACTCGACCTTCCCCTCCTCGTCACGCGAATCAAACTCCTTCTCGTGCCGTCCGGATATACGTTCGGATATACTGTTTGCCAAACGATGCACGGCCTTGGGGATACGGTAGGATTTCTCCAGAACTTTTACATTGTTTGAACTCTCGTTAAACAAATCAACATCGACGCCCGTCCACCTGTGAATAGCTTGGTCATCATCCCCTGCAATAAACACCTGATCGGCATTGTCCGCTATCTTCTCAGCCATCCGCCATTGCAGCGGAGTAAAATCTTGGGCCTCATCAATAAACAAGAAGTCTAGGCTCGGCGCTTCCCCCAACGGAATGTACTTCTCGATCATATCCACAAAGTCAAACTTGTTAGTCGCCGCCTTGTACTCTTCGATCTGCTTGGATAACTGCACAAGCTTCGGGAAAAACAAATCACGGTCCCCCGCATCGTTGAACTCACGTTCCAGATCAATCATCCGCAGCCGAGCTCGGTTCTCCAGTTGCAGATACTTGGACCCTGATCCTCCAATCGTGGGCAAAGACAAGCCATCCTCTAGCGACATACGCATCTTACCCTCAAACGTCAGGCCGAGCTCCCGTCCTATGTTGTCGTAGTCTTCCTTGGTCATGATGTCTTGAGGCTGCAACCCCAGTCCATGAAACCCGAACGAGTGGCTCGTCTTCATAAACGGAAAGTCTTTTGGCTCCAAGTTAAACTCAGCACAGGCCCGAGCAACCATCTCCTCGATGGCTTTACGCGTAAACGAAATCACGCCGATCCTTGATGGGTGCGTTCCTTTTTCCAACGCAGCCTTGATCTGCTGTATCAAGTAGTAGGTCTTGCCTGTCCCTGGAGGACCGAGCACCAGTTCCGCTTTAGGTATCATACTCTTTGCCCCTTGGTCTTGAGTTTACCCAATCTTCAACCTCGGACAGAACCCAACGGCTAGAGGACCGCTTGTTTGTTTCGTCCCCCAGAACAATGGGCTTCGGAAAGTTATCTGTAGTCTGCGCTAACTTGTAGACGTAGGATCGCGACACACCCAATAGGTCCGCAACTTCCCCCACTCGGAGCAAGCGATTAGAATGGGATGTCATTTGATATCTCCTTCACAGGCAATTCGGTTTCATCTTCTTCAAAAGCAGGGACATACCAACATCGTATCGTTGTCCGCTGCCCTTTCTTTTTAGTAACATGTTGGATCCCATTGTCCCCGCCCATGTCCCGTATCATCTGGATAATGTGCGCTCGGGTCTGACCAACAAACCTTCGATGGTGCAGATATTCCAACAGGCCTTCCAACTTAAACTTCGTTACACCACCATCGGTCCACGGTTTATTCATCTCAATTTCTTCTGGAGCCATGGCGCGAATGTGACTGGTGCAGTAGGAAAACAAGTGCTCCTTAAACTGACCCGCAATCGTCTCCTCATACGGCACATCGATGTACGTTGCTTGGCTCATCAAACTGTTGACCATCTGCTGCCACTTCTGTGGCTTAGTAGTCGGCGGCATAAAGTTACATTGCTCCATGCAAGCTCGCTGCCACAGCGTTTGATTCTGCAACTGCTCTGAGCTCAACTGAATCCGCAACCCGTTTACATCCATGAAATATAACCGAGGCTCAGACAACATGATCGTAAGCCCACCAACCTGCGGTGCATCAGGCGCATCATCGCTGATCCCGTGCTTTGCCAAGACGCACAGAGATGGGTCGCAGTAGGACTTGAACGGTTCGTCCTTACAGGTATACCCCCAGTCTTTCTTCTCGTGCTGTTTGATTACGGTCAGTACCTCTGAGGATGGAAGGGGCGGCGAGAATAACGTGCGGTTGTATTCCTCCAGGGAGGCTTGCCAACTATCCGGAAACTTCTTCTTGCAGTACACGCCCATGAAAAACAAAAGCTTGTTCCTCGGCTCGCTCTGTGGCCCGTCCGAAAAGATGTTGCGTATGCAGGGAGGACCATCGTCGAAGTGCTTGCGAACCTTGGTCGTGCTGCGCAAAGCTTCCAAGTCAGCCAACTCAACCCGGTTCTTTTCCACCGCATCCAAGAACTCATCCAGTTCCATGGCCTCGCCATTGGGGTTGTAGCAATACCGCTGCGGGGTTTCCGCATTGAAGTACGGCATGTTTATAAAGTTGCCAACATCACCGCGCTCGGCAATGATCGTGTCCTGCTTTGGAAAAATCTCAACGCCACTGTGCCCAAGCATGATCGACATCTCGGTCAGGTATTCTCGGACCACGGCTGCTTGCTCCCACTCCTTTAGAAACAAATAGAGATGGGCGCCTCCGGATTTAGATCTGCAATGCAGCAGCGGAAGCTTGAGCTTCTGGATCTTGTCCTGCATTTCTTTCTGGTTCAGATCATAGACATCCACATCTATAGCACCGAACCGACATTGATTGTCTTCGTTGATCGGGATGGCCCCGACCCCCTGCTCGCCCTTGATGTGCGCTTTGACTAGCGCATCTGTCAGCGGCTCGCGTATGATCTTACTCTTTGAGTCTGCCTTACCGTTCCGACCTATCCGACCTACGGATGTCGTGCCGTGAGCATTCTTGGCTCCGGCAAACGCGGCAAGCAGTTTTTTAGATTGTGACATTTACTGCTCCCAAGTGAAAAGGGAGGCGGATACCCGTCCGCCTCCCCAAGGCTGCTAGAAGGGGATTTCATCATCCTTCAATGGAGGAGTGGGAGTGGAAGCCCCTTCCTCCGGTGCAGCTTTCACTTCGCCCGCAGCGACACTGTCGCGGAAGGCTTTGGCCTCAAGCATTAGGTCACGGCTCTCAACCAACCCGACCTTTTCGATCTGATAGTTGAACCATGTACCTTGGTCATTGCTCTCTTCAACAGTGCTGAACTTCCAGATCGTAGCGAACAGGGGTGGCAGAACCATCTGCCCTGTCTTTGGATGCTTAACCTTTTGCATCGCAATCTGGGTCTTCCAACGACGGCTGACCTTCAACTGGCTAGACTTCATGTCGATCACAACAGGTTGCGTGATCCCGTCCTCACCAATTAGCAAGCAGAAGTGCTGATCTGATTTGACCAACTCATTGCCGTTGGGCAGGATCTCCTTGGATCCCGAGCGGGAAGTCTGTTGCAACACAGGATCGGTTGCAGCAATCTCTCCCTGGAAACCACCACCTTGATCCCGAGGCACGAACTCCAGGTACTTAACAGTCTGGTAGCAGGGAATGACAGTAACCCCGTCCTCTCCTGTGAACAGTTCCATGGTGACGTTGTTAAACAAATCACCTTGCTCCGAACCCTTTATGTGACTGGCCTCGCGCTTGTTAAGCTGCGGGGACATCGCTTGCAGAATACGAACAAACGGGATCTGCATTTCAGAACTGTCAAAGGCGGCGCCTTCTCCAGCAAACTCTAGGATGTCATCCATGACATCTGTGCTTAACTCTGCACTTTTTTTCTTAGCTACGGCACCCATATTACTTCCTCCGGATTTGTGCTGTATTGGAAATGAAAGCCCCGAACAGATCGAGATCAATCGGCTTACCTTCTATCACGCGCTCCTTAACGAAGGCTTTGAGTGTAGAAGGGTGAACGTGGGTCTTGGTCTTCGGATCGAAGCCACGCTCTTGCAGCAGCCCGACAACGTCGCCCGCCACATTATCCTCGCCCTTACCAAAGGACACGGTGATGTCATTCTTGATGATGTCATCCAAGCCATTGGACCGAAGCCAATCAAACGCGGCCTCTTTGTTTGCCGCAGGTATCGACGCAGCAACAATCATCTTACGCTCCACAACAGAGCCGTCCACATCCAGACGCTCGACGCCCATCTCATCCATTAAGGCGGGGATGTTCTCGACCGAAAGCTTGTGCTTCTCTTGCTTCATAGCTTTGATGTGGTCCTCCGCATCGCTGATCTCTTTCTCAACAGCGCGAAGTTTGCGAACCAGTTGACTTAACTGCTTTCCGGTTCCAGTATCGACAGACGCGAGCGCCTCCGATTCGTCGTATAAGTCTTCAAATATATCGCTCATAAAGTTTTTCCTCTTCAGGGTTGATTTATCCGGTAGCACCATGCTATCCGTTAGTGGACAATAGTGGAGGTATATAATGGTTGTCAACTACAAATATAAATTACCACCGTTTAATCATCAGGCCGAAGCCTTGGATGACGGGTGGGATCGAATCGAGTTTGGTTTGTTCATGGAGATGGGGACAGGTAAATCCAAAGTTCTAATCGACAACATGGGCATGCTGTATCAATCAGGGCTGATCAACTTCGCCTTGGTCATCGCACCCAAAGGCGTGTATCGCAACTGGGTAGCCAAAGAAATCCCCGAGCATATGTCCGATGATATACCCCATCGCGTCATACGTTGGGTATCTAGTCCAAACAAAAAACAAACCGAAGAAATGCGCTCAGTCAAAGATAAGTTCAACGGCCTGACCATCTTCGTCATGAACGTCGAATCATTCTCATCTCTCAAAGGTAAGAATGCAGGGGAATGGATGGCTCGTGCGCTGGGCTCAAATGGTATGATCGCAATCGACGAATCAACCACCATCAAAAACCATAAGGCCAAGCGCACCAAAGCTCTAATGAAAATCGCTGCGGGGTTCAAGTATAGAAGACTCTTGACAGGCTCACCCATAACAAAAAGCCCAATGGATATATATTCGCAGTGCGAGTTCCTCCGCCCTGGGCTCTTGGGATATGATTCGTACTACGCGTTCCAAGGACGCTACGCCGTAGTGCAACGCAAGACCATGGGTCAAGCAGCCTTCCAACAAATCATTGGGTTCAAGAATCTCGACGAGCTCACCAACAAGATCGACATGTTCTCCTTCCGCGTATTGAAGAAGGACTGCCTTGATCTCCCCGACAAAATCTACACCGCCAGGTATGTCGGCATGACCTCCGAACAGTTCAAGATGTACGAGGATGTGCGCCGCCATGCCATGGTGCTGCTTGATGACGGTGAGTTGGTCACCGCACCCGCAGTAATCACGCAGATGCTGCGGCTCCAACAGATAATGTCCGGCCATCTAAAGACCGACGACGGTGAAATGCTGTACTTCCCATCCAAACGCATGGATGCACTGACCGAGATCATGGACGAGCACGACGGTAAAGCTATCATCTGGTCCCGCTTCCGGTACGACATCCAACAGATCACACAAATGCTGAACGATAAGTTTGGAGAAGGATCCGCTGCGGCATACTTCGGGGACACAACCGACGACGAACGTAATGACATCGTCAAGAACTTCCAGAATCCAAACCACCCACTTCGATTCTTCGTAGGTAACCCCGCCACCGCAGGATACGGTCTGACTTTGACCGAGGCAAACCTCGTGGTATACTATGCCAACGACTTCAATCTGGAAACCCGGATCCAATCAGAGGATCGAGCACACCGGATCGGACAAAAGAACAACGTGACATACATCGATCTGATCTGCGAAGGCAGCATCGATGAACGCATAGTCAAGGCCCTTCGAACCAAGATCGATATCGGCGCCAAAGTATTAGGAGAGGAAGCAAGGGAATGGCTAAGTCTAAAACCCACGATGAAATAATCGAAACCATGGTGGACTATAAGAAAGGACTTCGGACCCTCGATACGGGGGCCAAGGTCCTTGCCGAACAAACAGGCCTAGAGGATGACGTAGCAAAAGCCCTGCTCAAAGGAATGAATAAATCCTACACCAACGTCACACAAATCCGAGGGTACTCCAAAGAAAAGGACTACCAAATCGCAGGCAAAAAAGGCAAATCTAATGAGGCAAAAAAATAACCCCAACCGTTGCAGTGCGAATCCTAGCCGGGTCGGGGTTAGTTGATGAGGGCAAATAAGGCCACAGGCGTGAACCTATTCGAGCAGTAGGTAAAGTATATCAAGCCGTCTCTAATTCAGCAATAGCTTTTCTAATCAATACAGATAGTTGTCGTGCCATGGACCTCTGCTCTGCGTCCGCCAACTTGCGAAGCAGGTCATGATCCTCTTTGATCAAGCCAACATTCTGAAATTGCTGCTTGTCTTTCTCTTTCATCTTCTTACGAGCCATAGCTTGTCCTCCATTTGTTGGTTACTTCTAACCCACTGGAGGACAAGTTGCAAGTTAATCGTTCTTGTGGGAAATCTTTATGCAGCGCCACGGTATCTCGTCCCGCTTGTCCACATAATTAGGAATGCAGTGCGCCGTAACCTCGTCTCCAGGTTCAAGCTCCATCTTCTCAACGATCCTGGTGCCGAAGAACACCCCGTCACCCTCTTCATTCACACCGAACGCACTGTCGGAATGAGTTAGATCCTCTATCAAAACAGTCATCTCTTCCGACTGGAACTTTTTCTTCGTCTCAAAAGTCTGGCTCATAGAGTTCTCCTTTCTCTTCTTGGCTCTTTAAATAATTGAGTTCTTCTACCAACTGCTCGATCCTCGGATCCGCGGTGTCTTCCCACAGTATATCATCGATCTCTTGGTTCAGTTCTTTAATCCGCGTTGGAATGTACGTCAGAAGGTTTTTCATCCTTGCTCCTTGGTAACCCGTATCTTGATTTAATCTGACGCAAAGACTTAACGGTCAAGCCCATGATGTCCGCCGCATCGGTTAAAGAAAGCTCACGTTGCAGCAACTTGTTTAACATCACCGCATCCTTGGATAACGTCAATTTCGGACGCCCGCCCTTGTTCACAGATGGGTGCTTCTTGAATCCATTGCGAGCACTGTTGGACATGCCACCATTCCAACGCGGGTTCGCCGCCTCGTCCTTGATGTTCTGCTCCAACCATTTTGTTCGGTACAAATCCTCGTACTTAATGCGCTCAAACTCTGTCATATCTGCTTGCCCGATTCACGAAGGTTCTTAACATATGTATCAAGCTCCTCACGCGCAGCGAATAACTCACGTTGTACATTGGGCCTCGCATCCCTGCGATACCGCTCCTCCTGTAACGCATCAACCTGACGCTTGAGCCAGTTCAACTGAGCCGCTTGGAATGTAGTTAAATCACTGTCACCCATTGCCCAATCCCTCCGGTCGAAGCCTCGGTCGTACCACCCTCGATGGCTTGTCTGTCACCTCACAAAACATCATGATGTTGTTGCCGTACAAACTATAAAGCTCATCGTACAACGGCATCGCAATGTCCTGATCCATGACCGCCTGACATTGAGCCTCGTTCTCAAACCAAACCACCGTCTCCATCTCATGGTCCTGCACCTCATAATGCAGGACCAACGCTGTAAAATATTCAATCACGCAACTTCCTCCTCAACACCCCGCAACGTCTGAGCAATATCCTCCAAAGGACCCATGTCCAAACCGATGTTCTCAGCACACCCACGATATCTTGATAGCCAAGATGCCATAGCCGTCGCCGCCTGTCTGCGTAATTCCTGTTGAGAATCACTGCTATCAGGATCAAACCGCTCATACCCTCCACCACTCTTGCGTAAACTCACAGGACTGATGAACGTAGGGTACTCACGAACCGATAAACTAACCACCTGATCATTGGTCGTCGTGTCTTGAACCACGATCCTTAGACCACTCGCCATCTGACGAGCCAACTGGATCCGATGTTGACGCGCAGCTTCCGCATCATCCATACCATAGAACCAATCATATGCCTCATGATCAGGCTGTCCACCCAACCAATCCACAAACTCGTGCGGAACAAACATGTTGTTCCCAGATGCCGCTAGATATTCGTCAATAATTCTTTGACGTTCTTTCTTTGGAAAACCAGCCATTTCTTTTCTCCTTATATAGCTGTTTAATTGACCGCCGTACCCCGACTGATCGCAACGGACCAAACCCCGCCACACAACGACCGCCGTACCGTGACCGCGCCCCGACTGACCGCAACGTAACTCGTCATACCGCGCCTCGACCGCCTTAACAAACGATACCAAAACCGAAAAAACCGAAACACATCTCACCCCGACCGCCTGAACACACCTGACCCGACCAAACGCAGCCGTGCCACGACCGCCTTACCGTGACCATAACTTAACCGAACACATCACACCTCACCTAGAGTGACCCCGACCGCCTAACCTTGACCAACCGAGCCTTATAAGACCCAACCGAACCGCAACATGACCGCCGTAACAAACCCTGACCCAACACAACCCGACACACACCGCCGTACCCAACCTAGACCGACTTACCTTACCTGACCTACCACGCCCAACCCGAACTAAACCACCGTGACCGCCTGAACATACCGCGACAAACCGCAACAGACCTAACCGGATCTCGCCCCGACCGCCGTAACTGACCCAGCCGGACCGTACCCCGCCCTAACCGAACGTGCTTGACCGCACCTCACCCAGACCGTCTAACCTTGACCAAATGGATGGGGGCTCGCGGCCCCCGATCCTTCTTACGCAACTAAAGTAATATCACGGCGGGATCTCTCCTCCGCCATGAACTGCATCAACTCCTCAGTCTGCTCATCCGCAAACACAGGGTTGTCCATCGCATCCTGCTGAACCGCTCGATCCTCCAACATCAACTCATCCCACTCACTCTGAAATGAACCCATGCTGTCCTCAGTCAGAACTTGGAACGTGCCAAACGATCCTCGGCCCTTCTCCTGCCGGAAGTCTCCAATCCCAACAATCGATCCCGCATTCGTCAACAACGACACAATCGAATACGCACTCAACGTCGGCTGAACATACGCAATGTCAACCTCCGCACACCAACGAGGCAAATAAGCCCGCGTCCGCATGTCCGGCGTCTTGTTCATGTCCGCAGAGCGAACCATGTCAATCTTCAACTGAGGCTTGCCCCATATCTGAACATGCGTCTGAGGTAAAAAAATCAACCGCTGCACACTCGTCTTCGTAATCCCGTCAGTCTCCAACGCAGCCGTAGCCATCGCGCCCTTGACCCCTGGAGCAGGGAAACATAACAACGTATCCCCAAAAGACTTCTTGTAAACCGAATCACGAAACTCCTGCTCAGGGTTGTGCTTGATCTCTTTCTTCTGCGCCGCAGTCTTGCGACCCCCACCAATCAACAAATCACGCATAGCCTTGCTGCTCATGCTGTTGAAATACAACGGGGTAGTGCCCATCATCCGAAGTTTAACGCGACCCTGCTTCAATGGTTGAATTTCCAATGCAGACTCTTGTGGTGCTTTCTTCGTTGCCATGTGTTTTCTCCTTACTTGGCTTCTAGTTGATAGTAACTTGTTTGTGACATGCGCTCTGCGCGTTAGTCAAGAACTTTTTTTCACAATCCAAACGCCCTCGCGTCCAGACTTCTTTCCAGTGTCCACAATTAAACCAGACTTGTGTAACTGGGTCATCGTCGCCCGAACAATCGTAAGCTTCAATCCCGTGCGGTCCGACAACTGCTTCGCAGTCCCCGCTCCTCGGTCCAACTCACCCAAGATCTGCTCCTTGCGCGTCAACTTCTTATTGCTCCGACGCTTGCGCGTCAGCCGTTGCCAAAATTCTCTAATCATTTCTTCTTCTCCTCTTCTGTTAAACTCCTAAACACTTTGCGAAATACCGCATCCAACATATCTTCCATGTCCTGCGCTGTCATCACGCCTCCTCCAATACATCTTCAGGATCCCACGAACGATCCTCGCCGTGATGATACTCACCCTCAAACATACCACCCTCGTCCTGATAATCAGCCTGAACCTCAATGCCCATCGCATGCAACTTATCCCACACCGGAATAGGCGCACCCCATGCCGTCCAACAGCGGAACGAGAACCACGATTTGTCGAACACATCTTCATGCGCCAAAGGCTCAATAATCTCAACCTCGCAGACATCCCACTTCGTACCCCAGTTCTCAACACGCCACTCGTACCAGTCAGGCATGAGTTGATCAGGACGCCTCTCCTCGTGGGCCCACACCTCAAACGGCATGGGACAAACCAACTGACAGAATTGTGGGTTTAAGGCGCGACCCTCATTATGGGGGTTGTAACCGTTCTGGGTCAGGCCATCGTAAAGCATCGACACCAAATGGGTCGGGCCGTGAAGGTACACACTCTGATAACAATGATTAGGCATCACTCGTCCTCCTCCACAGTAATTTCAACATCGTAGGTGTCTTCCCCGCGCTGGTCTTCATCCCAGATGCGCTCTTCAGCAGCGATGCGCCGTGCTTCTTGTGATGTTTCGGCTTCGTCCTCGTCGATGTAGAAAACGTTTCGCTGCTCAACTACAACACGCCACCGCTTGATCATCGCCTCGTCAATGCTAAGGGCACTCATGAAAACCGCTCCTTCAATCGCTTGGCGGCTTCCAACCTACTGTGAAGCTCCTCATGCTCCCAAGGCTCCGCATCACTGTCCAACCAAACATCCTCCAGATGCTCAATCATGTGATCAATCGCAACACGCAACACAGCAAACTCTAAATTTGGCAAAACCATTATGTATTTCCTTCCTTGATTACTTGTTGAATACATGCAAGCTATTGCACCTCGGTCCTCGGGTCAAGGACTTTTTTGCAAGCAGCGGTTACGCGAGTTACACTATAGACACTTCCCCAGAGATTTTTTGTTTTTTTTTTTTTTTATTTTA
>Ga0222716_10000785_pt1 | contig 27223 bp, 27 predicted proteins | sample C33_13DmetaG_FD_165044 | JGI IMG/M metagenome (GOLD analysis project Ga0222716, IMG submission 165044) | Estuarine water microbial communities from San Francisco Bay, California, United States - C33_13D | ecosystem: Environmental > Aquatic > Marine > Unclassified | place: USA: California... | reverse complement strand
CGCTGCCGCTATTCTGCGTAGCGATAGAGCCAAGACCGAGGTTAGCGCGTGCGCCCGCAGCGTCACTTGCGCCAGTGCCGCCATTAAGTACGCTAAGATCAGAGCCCGACCAGTCGTTGTTGTTGATAGTGTTGGCCGTCGCAAGCGAACCCAAGCCAAGTGTGCTGCGCGCAGTTGCGGCGTCGGCGTCGTCGACAAGTGAGCGGCCGAAAGCCGTAAACGTGGCCGTGGCCATTGTCGTGGTGCTGTTAAAGTACGGCAGTTTATCCGCAGCCTGCGTAAGCCCAGCGAAGTCGTCGAGCGCCGCGTCCCACGCCTGTACGTTGGTGCCGATCGCTAGCCCCAAGTTCGTGCGGGCAGTGCCTGCGTCGCTTGCCCCGGTGCCGCCGTTGCCGATTGCCAGATCTGTGCCCGACCAATCGCCGTTGTCGATAGTGTTGCGTGTTGCGAGGCTGCCGAGACCGAGGTTCGTGCGTGCGCCCGAGGCGGTGGTCGAGCCGGTGCCGCCATTGTCTAGGTCTAGCGTTCCCGCCATGGTGACAGTGCCGCTAGTGGTTACTGGGCCGCCCGAGAAAGTGAGACCCGTAGTTCCGCCAGACACGTCAACGCTGGTTACTGTGCCGCCCGAAGTCGCGGACGAGATGGTGATAGAGCCGTTGCCGTTGGTAATGCTAATGCCGCTGCCCGCGGTTAGCGTTGCCTTGCTGAGCGTATTACCGGTGCTGTTACCAATCAGTAGTTGGCCATCGGTGTAGGACGACTGGCCGGTGCCGCCGTCGGCTACCGCGATATCTGTAATGCCTGTGATGCTGCCGCCTGTGATAGCGACAGAAGACGCAGACTGAGTGGCGATCGTGCCAAGACCGAGGTTGGTGCGCGCGTCGGCGGCGGTAGAGGCACCCGTGCCCCCATTAGCCACAGCCAAGTCAGCACCAGACCAGAAGTTGTTATTTATGGTGTTCTCGGTGGCGAGTGTGCCTAACCCGAGATTAGCACGCGCGGCGGAGGCGGTCGACGCGCCCGTGCCGCCATCTACAATAGCGAGATCGCTGATACCCGCGATCGTACCGCCCGTGATATTAACGTTGGTCGCGCTCTGCGTGGCGATGCTGCCAAGCCCTAAGTTGGTGCGTGCGCCCGAGGCTGTAGTTGCGCCGGTGCCCCCGTTGTCGAGGTCGAGCGTACCGGCCATGGTGATCGTGCCGCTGCCCGTTACGGGACCGCCCGAGAAGGTTAGGCCAGTTGTCCCGCCCGCTACGTCAACACTTGTTACGGTGCCGCCTGCGCTGGTAGCGGCAATAGTTATAGCTCCGCTGCCGTTAGTAATGCTGATGCCGCTACCTGCGGTCAGCGTTGCCTTGCTGAGCGTATTGCCCGTGCTGTTGCCGATCAGAAGCTGGCCATCAGTGTATGAGGATTGACCCGTGCCGCCATTAGCTACGGAAAGATCCGTTCCCGACCAGTCTGCGTTGTCGATCGTATTTTGTGTGGAAAGCGAGCCCAAGCCAAGATTAGTCCGAGCTGTGGCTGCGTCACTTGCGCCTGTGCCGCCGTCCGCAATCGCCAGATCTGTGATGCCGGCAATGCTACCTCCGGTAATGTTGACGCTGCTCGCGCTTTGCGTGGCCATGCTGTCGAGGCCAAGATTAGTCCGAGCCCCAGATGCGGTTGTCGCGCCCGTGCCGCCGTTGTCTAGATCGAGCGTGCCTGAGAGGGTAAGCGTGCCTGTGGTGGTTACTGGGCCGCCGGAGAAGGTTAGGCCTGTAGTCCCTCCGCTAGCGTCTACCGACGTGACGGTGCCCGTAGTAGCTGTGTCAGCTAGAACTTTTACTGTTCCCGACGCGTTTTTGAAATATAGCTTCTCGTCGCTCGTATTGAGCGCCAACTCACCGTCAGCCAGATCTCCGGCAGAGGGAGACGCGGAAGCCGTCGATGATCGGTACAGCTGGATGGGCGTATAACCGCTTTGCGCCATCGAAAATTACCTCCGTAGTATGCGCCCACTTAGGCGTTAGATTAGTGCCCTAAATAGCAGAAGTGGCGCAACTGCGCCAGACGAAGCTATGCCGCTTAGAGACACAAAGTTACATCTCATAGCGGCATGACCCCCCGCTCGCAGTCCGCGCCATACAATTCCATTGCGCTTTCAGGTATGTTGTAGACGTCCATAACCACTTGGCGGATGGGCGAGTCCTTGACCATAAAGACACCGATCTTCTCGATGTCGGGTAGTCCCAGAACGTAAGCCTGCCATGCGCTCTTGAACGGGTCGGCAGCGTGGTATGCCTTAGAGCCGTTTTCGTCGTAAGCCACCAGAGCACACTGAATGTAGGCTACGTCCCCGCTTAGCCACAGCGTAAAGTAGATCATGTCTACGCCATCGACGCACACGACCATCCCATAAAAGTTGTATGGGTCAACAAGAACGCCATTGATCCAGTCCGCGAAATACTGCTTGCGCTGCGCTTCGTCAGTCATGTCGTCCGGCCAAGGGTATGAGCCAGCAGCCATATCCGCGTAGCTATCAGCGTATAGGCGATCAAAGTCGAAGTCGGCGGTTGACGATATGTGCCTAAGCGTAATCATGTGAACGTCGCTACTGCGGTGTAAGGGCTGGTGTAGCTGAAGGGGTTAGCTGCGCCCGTCCAGTTCCAAGTCGTGGCACTGCCGTTATTGGTGTAGCTCGCACTGGCCCGAGTAAATGTATAGTCTGTGCTTGCGCCGCTGTTTACTATTCGCACCTGCGTCCAGCCTGCGTTGGTGTGAGAGCCGGACAGGGAGAAGCTTAGTGTTCCGTTAGAAACCCACTCAAACCTTGTAATAGAAGCGCCGCCTTTGGGGTTGAACGTGCCGTCCGAAATAGAGCCGCCAGCGAGGCCGTACCCGTAGTAAGCGGCGCTTTTGCTAGTGTAAAGCCCAATAGTAACCGTTTGCACGTCAAGCGCAGCGGACGTTCCGTAAAAGTTTTGTATGCTTATCGTGCCGCTAGACGGCACAGCCCCATACGTACCACTGGTTCCGGCTGGGACGTAAGACCCGCCAGCGTAATACTCGCTCAGACCGATAGGGTTGCTGCCCCCAAATTCCGTTTGGATGTCTGCCAGAGTGAGTGGTCCGCTGGTGGGTAACGCCATCAGTTCACCTGTTTCTGCGCCTGCTCGACTACATTACGCAGGATCGGGTCAGCTACGCGGTGAGGCAGTTCGCCAAGCGCGGCTAGGATCGTGTTGACGCTATTAACGTCAAGCTCAAGCGTGATGGTCGGCTGGTTCTTTTCTACGTCCAGCTTGTCTAGTTCAGGATTGCTCATGTATTTACTCCGCTACAGGTTCTTCCGCAGGCTCTTCAGCAGGCGGCGACCACGGGAAGTTACCTTCGCTCACTTCGGTTTCGGGCATCATTTCAAGCGTGATCTGCTTGTTAATCTGCTCGTCGATGTGATCCATGTAAGATGCCGCAGCAGCTTCTACCCACCCAAGAACCATTTCTTCGGTAAGGTCTTCGTAGGGCGTAAAGTTGTCAGGATCAATGGTGTTCAGGTCAAAAGGCGTTGCGCCGCTGAAAGTGCCTGAGAAGCCCGTGCTGTGCGTTCCCGTGCATTTCCAGTAAGTCTGCACCACGGCATCGGTAATTCCGTCACCGCTTTGCTTTTTTAGTCCTGTCAGTTCCCAAGTGTATGTTAGGCTCATTGTCTTAGTCCTTATGCTTAATGGTTATGGCTTCAGCCCGCAGGGTATCAACTTCAGCCTTCAGTTCTTTGATGGCTTCAATCAGTAGGCCAATGGTGGCGTTGTAATCTACCGTCTTCCTATCACCATTGTCGAATACGGCTTCAGGCAGCACCTCTTCAATCTCTTGAGCGATCACACCAGCATAGCGGCGCTCTTTGTCCTCAAGATCGTTGCGGGTATACGTCACACCACGGATGGCTTGCAAGCGTTCTAACGCACCGCCAATCTGCTCGACGTTATCCTTAACGCGAATGTCCGAGTAGGCCGTGACGTTGGCCGTTGCGGTGAAGTTGCCGCTCGTGGTCAGCGTTGCGCTAGTCGCGTAACCGCTCTGGTTTCGGAAGATAATCGTGCCAGTGTGGTCAACATACGTTTGACCAGCGGCGCTGAGGTTGAGTTCGCCAAAGAACGTGACTGTGTTGAGCACGCTTTCACTAGCTGGGTCGAGATAGCGGGCAGTGTTGTTGCTATCGTAGAAGATAGGGGCGCGAAGCGAAGAGATGCCCTGAGCGTAACCGCTTCCAACAAACAACGAATGTGTTCCGGTGTCGTTTCCGCCATCCGTGTAAAAATCAATACCGCTGCCGCCGACTCTGAACCGCGCATTGTTATTCACATCAAGCGGACTGATCCAAACAAAGTCGGAGTTGTCGTTATTCTGGATTTGCAGCGCAGAAGTCCACCCGCCGGGGTAAGACCCAAAGAGTATTTCTGACTGTGTTTGATCTTTGATAACAACTGTGCGCTGAGCCGCATCGGTGCCTGCGGTGTTAAACTTCGTGGTGTAGAGGTTCGAGTAGCCCGCCGGATTGGCGTAAAACGCAGTGTTGTTGCTATCGTAGAATATCGGGGCGCGGAGTGAACCTGCGCCCTGCGCGTGGTCGCCAGTAATCGTAAGGGCTTTGGTATTGCCGCTTACAAACGTGAAGGTTCCGCCGCTGCTGCCGCTAGATTGGAACTGGATATTGGTCGCACTGACCACAGGTGTCGCCGTTCCGTCCGTGTCATACCCTGCGCGAACCCAAAGAGATTGCGTCCCCGTGCCGGAGATAACTCGAAGCCCGTTGATGCCGGACTGTTGGATTTGAAAATCACCGGAAACATATGAAGTGCCAGCCGGATTTGTGTAATAGGCGGTGTTGTTACTGTCGTAGAAAATGGGGCCGCGAACACTATTTTGCGACTGTATTATGTTATCACAGAGGAAACTTTTGCTGTTGTAGACACGCACCCAAGTCGTGTCGGTCATCCAAATACCGCCAGCATATGTTTGGTTATACCAGCCAGTGTTGTTGTAGGAGCGGAACCAGTTGTTTGCGTAAACCGCGCCGCCTGCATTTAGATCGCCCGAAGACGAGATGCCGCCGGAGGCGGTGATGCCGCCGGAGGCGGTGATGGACGTTCCGGTGCTGAATACATTCAGCGTCCACAGGTTAGAGGTGCTGGCCGGATCGACGTAGTAGCCCGTGTTGTTGCTGTCGTAGAAAATCGGGGCGCGGACATCAACGCTATTGGTTGCCGATGAACCGCTAGGCATTGCGTAAGAGGTGTAGTTGGCACTATCCAGAACAGGATTACCCTTAAAGGTCATCGAGGTCAGGCTGCGTCTAGCATCAAGGACCGTTGTCCATGTAACTGCTGTTCCTACGGTCCCGCCAGCAGCGGCTTTCACTAGAATGCCATCATATGCCTCCCACAAAGATACTATGTCATTTATAGCGTATCTATGAAGAGCGGATGTGGTTGTGTAGGAAATGCCGTAACCGATTTGTCCATAATTGCCTCCAGAGAAACCAAACACCAGAGAACGGGGATTGCCGCTCCCAATCCCAGACCCAGACGTAGTGGTAAGGGCGTCTGCCACGGTTAACGCACTGATGTTCGACGTGCTAGCCGGATTGACGTAGTAACCAGTGTTATCGCTGTCGTAGAATATGGGGGCGCGGATGTCTCCGTTAACGGTAAGGATGCTGGCATTGGTCAGCGTAGCCCTTACGCCTAGAGTATTGTCGGAGCCGTTTTCAGACCCAAAATACATGATGCCACTGGTGTAGACGATAGCCCCATGCTGCCCCGCCCCAGCGCCAAACGCAATGCCCGGAGCAGAGAAACCCGTGGCAGGCTCATAGATAAGTCCTATGCCTACGCCCGCACCAATACTTGACGGGTCTATAGCTAGGTTACTTGTTCTGACAGCGCCGAGAACGGAAGTGCCATTCGGATTGACGTAGTAACCCGTGTCGTTGCTGTCGTAAAAGATGGGGGCGCGGACGGAACCGGCGAACTGGCCGTAGTCGTTAAACGAGAACGGGATGCCGCTGGAGCCTTGGAGGTCTAGAATGTAGGATTGCGACCGCAGCCGAAGCCCATAGAACCCAGCAAGCTGCACCATCGTGTTGCTGGGAGTACCCCCATCAACATTACTACGCCCAAGGCCGTACCACGGAGAGGCATTGACAGCGTCGAACGGGTTAGTGAACCCCACCGAGTACTGCGACCCTTGGATCGTCCCCATAGACGACGTAGCGGCTGGGTCTACGTAGTAGCCAGTGTTGTTGCTGTCGTAGAAGATGGGCGAGCGCATATCACCGTAGGATATGACATTACCGCTCCCAGTAATCCGCATCCGTTCGTCGGCGTTGTCGATAGCCGAAAAATCATCTCCGTGCGTGTAGAAGGATAGGTGGGTTCCCCAGTGACTTGCGCTAGCAGTCCTGTTCCCCGTAATTCCTGTCCAGTGACTACCCGCCGTTGTCGTCCCCGTTGCGAAAAAGATGCCGACCATATTGTCGCCATTGTTGGGCGTTGTTACGGTTAGGCCGCTGTGGTTAGTTCCACGGGTAATTGTAGTCGAGGAGGCCGCGCTAGTTGGGTCACTAGCGTGGAGAATTGTTGCAGGGGCGTTAGAATTAACGCCAAGCCGCCCGCTGCTATTAACAAGCAGTCTGGTAGCCGCAGCGGTTGCGTCATACAGAAGAAACGGAGAGCCAGAAGTAGAAGCATCATTGATGAGCCGCCATTCACGATCAGTCGTTTTCAAAATGAAACGTGAATATCCCGTGCCTGTGGAAGCCGTTGTCTCAGCAATAACATCCGAGTTACCGAAAGTGGCAGACACTGAACGGATAACCCCAGTAACATCCAGCTTGTTGGTAGGCGAAGCTGTTCCGATCCCGACATTGCCGTCGCCCCGAACATAAAACACATCGCCCGAGGCACCATAGCCACCACTAAAAAGATTGCGGACAACAAAGGCACCGCGCCCAGAACTGTCGTAAGTGACGCCAAACTTTCCGACGGTTCCCCCACCATCCGTTACATTTATAAGTGCAGCATTATTTGTTGCGGAACTCCAAGAACCCGCATTGGCGATTGTTATGGCGTTCCAATCATTAGCGGCAAGAGTCCGCTGCACGTGCAGCAACGAACTAGGCGAACTCGTCCCGATCCCAACCCGCCCGCTGCTGTCGAGGTCCATAGCCCGTGTGGAACCCGCATACCAAGTATGCGATAGGGCGTAGTTGGTGTTGGGTATATACGCCGCAGTAGTGCGGTTATACGACTGGAGATAGGTTCCATTGCCTATCCCGCCGCTGTGATTGATCTCAAAACCGCCAGCATTCGCATTTGATACAACGAGAGGAAGAGCGGGCGAACTCGTTCCGATCCCGACATTCGTGCCGTTATCGTAGATCACCGACGCGCTGACAGGCGAAGTGCCGTTACCCTTCAGCACATAGCCAGAGGTGAGGCTGGTGGCTCCAGTGCCGCCGTTAGCTACTGCTACCGTGCCCGTAACGTTTGCGGCGTTGCCAGTAACATTGATGCCCCAAGTGCCGGATGCGCCTGTACCGGTGGTCGATGGCGCCCCTACATCGGCATAGTCCAGAACTACGGTGCCGGTGTATCCGTTCACAGACGTTACGGCGTCGGTGTTGTCGATCTTGTCCCAAGTGCTTCCGTTGAAGATCGCCCAGTCGCCGACAGCCCAATCGCTTATTCCGTCAAGATTGGTAGTGCCCGCCACACTTACGACGTAGTAATACCCCTGCGTCCCGACACTAGACGTCAGTGTAGGCGAGTTAGTAGATGCGTTCCAAGTGCCCTGATATTTAAGGGCGCCAAGCACGGCAGCGGGGAGCTGCGAGGTGGGGACGGTGCCCCCGCCGTCTAGTGTGGCGACGCCCCCAGCGACGCCCGCGTCCAGTACAGCAGACGTGCCCAGACCCAGCGACGTGCGTCCCGTAGCAGCGACAAGGCCGCTCGATCCGCCGTCCCACTTGTAGCGATCGGCGTATGCCGTGTCCCAGTTGGCCTGCTCGGCGTCTGTGGGCAGCGAGTAGCCTGTGTCAAAGCCGATCGCAAGAGTTCCACTCGTCGTAATTGGTGAACCACCTACCGTAAAACCAGTGGGCACTGTCGCCGCTACGCTGGTTACGGTGCCGTCGTATTGATCGGCGCTACTGATAGTGAAGTTGGGGTACGTGCCGGTAATCGTCGTGGTGCCGCCTTGCGTCAGTGTGACGGTCTGATCAGGCGCCGTATTTGTGATAGTAAGCGTGCCGCTGGTCGTAATCGGAGATCCGCTGACGGATATGCCGGTCCCCGCCGTCGCCGCTACGCTGGTCACAGTGCCGGTGTTGGTTGTGTAACCGTCGGGGTTAGACGCCGGATATGCGCCTAAACTGGTTAGAGCGCCTGCCGCAGTGGTTGCGCCGGTACCGCCATTGGCGACGCCGAGCGTGCCTCCCAGCGTGATCGTGCCAGAACTTGTGATCGGGCCGCCAGACGCTGTTAGGCCCGTTGTGCCGCCGCTGACGTCTACGCTGGTCACGGTACCGAGGGGGTTACTCGACCACTGGAAAGCCGAGCCGCTCCACTCTAGAAAAGTGTTGGCCGTGCTTGGCGCTGCAATAAAGCTAGAGCTGCCGCTGCCGGTTTGGTATACTATCTGATTGGCTGCGCCGTTCAGAACGTTAGTTGCACCGCCAACGTTAATGGTCTGAGGATCTCGGTGCCTCCACACGCCGCTAGCGCCGTTAAATTCCAGCAAGTCCAGATCGCTTGCCGCAGCTGTCTCTACGTCGTTAAGCTGCTCTATACTGAAGTGCGGCGTAGCTCGTACGAATATGGATCCGTTGGTGGCCGAAAGAACTACCGCGGCTATCTCTGCTTTAGCGGCTGGCGCCGGAGGTGCGCCGACACGCAGGCCCCCAGCCACGCTGGGGTCGTAGTAAAGAATATCGCCATCAGAGAAAGCCGTGGTATCGAGTTGGCGAATAAGGCCAAACTCGGTCACATACCCCCACCCGTTTAGGGGTATATCCTCAGCAGCGACACCCATAATGTAGCTGGCCGTGACTTCTGTCAGGCCCGTAGCTGGAGCGCCCTGCAAGCCGCCAGACGCGCCGACGGTGCCGGTGAACATGACCACCTGCCCCTTAGTGATGGCTGCCGACGCCTTGACGCGGAAGTAGTTCTGTTCGCCTACTTTAATGTCTACGTCGCTGCCCTCTCCGCCAAGCATAAGGGTCTTGGCGTTGTCGTCGTCATTCCACCAAAGTCTGCCGGTGTTGCGAGAGGCTCCGTACGCTGTGTCAAATTGGATGAAGCCCGGATCTTGCAGCGTGAATACGCCAGCTGTGGTAATCGGGCCGCCAATAAAGTTCAGGCCACTCGTGCCACCGTCAATGTTTACGCTAGTTACAGTGCCCGTACCCGTCAGCGTCAACCAATACGGCGCCCCGACGCCCCCTGAGACTAGGACTTGTCCGGCCACGCCGACCGGCGTCAAAGACATGTGCGTGCCGGTAGAGTACGCGACGGCACCAGCGATAGGAGACAGCGATGCGCCGGTGCCGCCGCGGCCCAAGGGGAGCGTGCCTTGGGTTTCCGTCATATCGGAAAGATCCACGGCCGGATGGACGTGGTCTTCGCGGGCGGCTACGTTCGCTACACCAGCAGAGGCGGACCCCAGCGGCGAAGGCGCAACCGACGAGAAATTAACAGAGAAGGAGCGATCGCCGGCTAGATTGCCGCCGCCGCTAAGACCGTCGCCTGCCGTGATGACACGCGACTCTGGGACGTAACCGAGGGCTACAATCGGTGTAGTGCTTACGTCGCTTACACGACCGTTCGCATCCACTGTAATAGTCGGGACGTTAGACGCGTCGCCATATACCCCAGCCACAACCCCAGTTGTATCAAGCTGATCAGCACCAACACCACCGTCAGTAATAGCAAAAACCCGATCAGCAGAAAGATCACCACCGCCGGTGAGACCAGTTCCAGCAGTAAGCGTGCGGCTCGGCGGAACTTCGCCGGCAGACGCGACACCGCTGAAGCGAACTTTATACGTAACCCCTTCATATACATACGGCAGGTACCCTTCTTGGCTGCTCCCTGTATATTCAGGAAGCTGTGAAATGCGCGTAGGAATAAGGTTGGAGGGTACGTCAGTCATTTACGGCTCCAAGTAGTCATCTTCGTCTTCGGCAATTATGAAGTAATCGCCGTCTTCAGTGATGGTGCCCGCAGGGTTGGTGCCGATCGGCACCTCTGGTCGGGTGAATGCTAGTGTAACGTCTTCAGGCTGCCTAGCAGGTAGGCGATACGGATCGAAGACGTCCATGTCATCGCTGCACACGCGCAGGCCGGGGTAGTTCGGATCTGCCTGAAGCTCGCCGATAGGGAACTTGCGGCAGCACCTAGCACAAATGGCTACGCCCAGAGTGGGGTTGCCTTTGGTGTTGATAAAGCGGCCCATTAGCCCAACGCCTCGTCAGGCCGTGCGTGACGCAGGGCGATATGCTCGCTCTCTCTAGCGGGTAGGCGGTAAGGATCTAGCTCGTCTAAATCATCTCGGCATACTTTTAAGCCGGGAGAGTTGCGATCGCTCCACAGCTCCTCGATCGGAAACTTTCTGTGACAACGGTCGCAGAGCCCGATAGCAAGGTTTTTTCGCCCGCGCGTGTCTAGATAGTCTTCTCTAGCCATAGGCGCGCTACGCCGTATACATGCTTATGTTTGGCGCAATCCTCATCGGGCTGTTATCCCGCTCTTCCATACGCGCCATATACATAGCCTGCGCCGCTCTCTGGTCTAAGAGCGGAATAAGAGAAACGTCGACCTCGGGGATCTCGAGTGCCAGTTTTGAGGCAAGCATAGCCACGACAGCCTCGTACCAGCGCTGCGGTACCTCGATCTCTTCGGTGAGGGTGCCGACGTCCATAATCTGCCTTTGGCGCCAAAGAACGATCTGGGAGGTCTCAGCGTCGGCATTGGGGATAGGCCAGAAGCGCATGACCGGCTGGCTAACTTGGCGATCGAACCAGAACTGTAGAGGGCGGTTAGACTGGAAAGTCTTGTTCGGGAGGTTGGTGTAGTCGTCCCTGTTCAGCCTCGCCAGAGGTATCTCCGTCGGGGTGTTGCCCAAGTATATCTGGCTGAAACTTAGGGTGCCGCTGGTTGCCCGCACGCGGAAATAGCGTGCCGCTACGCTGCTGGCGAGATCGTACCAAGTCCACTCCCCTGCTGAAGCTGAAGGTGTTTCTGTTTGAACGGTTGTCCACGTCGCACCGTCATCGCTGCGCTCTAGCGCGATCGGTACAGCGGCTGCGGTCCACTTAACGCCTACAGTGCTCACAACAGTCGCGTTTGTGAAATCTACTGTGCGGGTGGTGGATGTGTCCGTAGTCGTGCCGGTCACAGGCTGCAGGCTGCGCAAATTGCTATTCAGTATATCGACAGTGCCCGCATCTGTAGTGATGGCGCTTACGCCTTCATAGAGCGGATATATCTGTTTCTCGATAGTCCACAGCTGCAGGCCGTGATTAGGCAATTCGGATAAGAGTAGGTGCAGCGTATCCGTAGCGTCCTCGAGATACTCAGCTGTTAGCGCCTGCGCAGGTATGCGGCAGCGGCGCGCAGCGTTATCTATCACACGGCGCGTGTTGAATGTGGTCTGCGATATTGTGCCGGAGTAGGCCATAAGATGTCGCTCGCTAGTTAAGATCAGCAGCTTGCCAATCCGTGGCAAGCATCTCTGGCACGCCGGTTATACAACACCATCGTCCCTGCGGCAAGGCGCGGGGAAAATAGGGGTTGCAATGTAAAGTTGCATGTGCTATAAGGGTGTTACCAACAACGAGGAGTACTACTTATGAAGATCCAAGCCGTACGCAAAGCTGCCAAGGGACACAACCGCTTCTGCGGCCCTGCAGTGCTTTCTATCGTGACTGGCATCGACACTGCTCAAGCTGCCGCGCTCATCCGCAAGACAAGCAACGTGCGCAGTGTGATGGGCACAAGCACCTATCAAATAATCCGCGCCTTTAACGCTCTCGGCTATCACCTCACGTCAGCGGCTAAGATTAACCCGAACGACCGCAAGAGCAACCCGACACTCGCTGCGTGGCTGAAGGAGACCGCGTCGACGCGAGGAAACGACGTCTTTCTGATTTCCGCCGGCTACCACTGGCAGATCGTGCAGGGGCGCCGCTTCTGCTGCGGGCTAACCCAGAAGCCGGTCTCGCTTAAACACGATACGGTCAAGCGCCGCGCGCGTGTGACGGGCGTCTGGAAGATTACGTACAACCAGTTCGATGGTAAAGCTATCGAGGATTTGATCCCCTCGCCTGATAGCTACGAGCAGAAGCGCAAGCGCGTCGTGGCAAGCAGCGCAGCCAAGGCCCGCCGCCTCGCCAAGAAGCACGACATCGAGATCGAGACAGAGGTGTGGGGCTGGGGCGGCGACCGTTACACCCGCATCCTCGTCTGGGGCCATGAGCTAACGATGGACAGCGCCGTGATCGACGACCCCTACGCGGGTGACCACTACGCCGACGACTGGCAGGATGCCCTCGAGCGCGTCGAGACGTACGTCGAGCTGCTCGAGGAGTTCAGGCGCAACGCGTTAGCAAAAGCTGCTTAGTTCTTGGGCTTAATGAGGGGGCGCATGCTGGTGCTAGGCACTGACTTGCGCCCTTTCTTGCGCATAGCTTCCATCGCGCGCATAGCCTCAAGCGCTTCCATTTCGCGGGCCTGCTCTCGATTGCCCCGGTCCACAGCCGCTTCCAACGCAGCCTGTTTCTCCGCCTCAGTCATTTTCTTAGCTCGGCCGCCGCGCTGCATATTCTTGGCGCCAGCCTTGCGCGCTTCACTCATGGCGATAGCCTTGCGCGCTTCACTCACGGCGATAGCCTTGGCTTGCTTAGGGCTGGTGACCTTCGGGCCCTTCTTCGAGCCGCTGTGCAAGGTGCCGTCTTTGAACTCGCGCATGACGGTCGCAATCTTGGCTGCGCCTTTCGTGCGGCCGCCTTTAGCGAAGCCAGTGCCACAGTTGTACTGCGTCTTAGTGCTATCCTTGAAACCCTTCATGTCACTTGCCTTTCTTTCTCGCTACGGCGAGGTTATCTACCATGTTTGGATATGGGCGCCCAGCCGCTTTTGCGCGGGCCTTGGCCGCCTTCTTTTTCTTGGCTGAGAGGGACTTGGGTTTGCCCAGTTTCTTGGGGCGCTTTTTATCCCAAATGGGTTTAGCTGCTAGTCCGCCTTTTTTCATGCCGATATCTGGGTTGTCTGGGTCATAGGTGCCTCGGTTTCCTGTTGCGGACTTTACCTGACGTGGGTCAAAAATAATATAGCTGTCGGCCACTTCGGGCGCGACAGCGCGTATCTCGTCGTCGTTTAAGCTGAAGCCGCTCCGCAATTCTTCTTTGAGAATAGCTTCATGCGCGTCATCGCTTAGCTCTGCGCGATTAAGATAAACAATGCTGTCGAAACCCTCATCGCGAGCTACGCGGACCCTATCCTCCCAACTTTCACCTAAATGGTCGTTCATGCGTTTTGGGTTTCGCACACTTAAATAAACCGGAATGTTAGTGGGGACGTCGTCAGAACCAAGCAACTTTCGCGCTGCAAACTTGAGAAAGCTTGGCGGCGTATCTTTAGCTTCTTGCAAAGCTTCGATACGGGTGTTTGCTTGAATTGGCGTGCCGAAGTGCGTGTTCGGTCGAAACTCATTGATCTGGCCGGATAGCGTGCCGTGCGTGAGCATGAGCGGCTCGCCGTATTTATCAACAGCTTTGCTGCCCTCAAACCAGCGTGCGAAGTTGGGGTCGCGCATAAGTCCGGAGGGAGCCATCAGGCTCTCCAGATCCTGCGGGTACAAGTCGCTGTAGGGTGCGTTCTCGCCGCCTGAGAACCAGCGCACCTCGGCTGGGATCTCTGCGAGGCCCAGATCTGCGGCGACGGCTGTGCGGGTGTTGCCCTCGATGATGTACGGCTCACCCCGGTAGTCGACACCTATCAGGATGGGCGCGTCTGGGTAAAGGCCCTCCGCCTCGACGCTGGGGCGCAAGCGGTCGTACTGGCTCTCGCCCGGCACGCGACGCTCGCCGCGGGCGCCGCGTATGGTGCGCACCTTCTTGGGGTCGAGCATGACGGGCTTCTTGGTGTAGGCCGTGACGGCCCCGAAATACGGCCGATCGGGCCGGCTGCGCTCCCGCGCTCTCTCGCGCTCGCGCACCTCCCAGTCACCGCCGGGGTTGTCGCGCCCGATCTTGGGCTTCTGGCGTGGCTTGGGTCTTGGCTTAACCTCGAACAGATCACCCAAAGCTTCCGCGATGTCGTCTACTATGGGCGCGCCGTAATCGTCGTACAGTCGGCGTAGTATTCTAGCGCGCGACACGTTAGCAGTCCCACTTGCGCAGGGATAAAGCCTTGCGTGTCGGTCGGCCCTTCTCGTCCTTCATGGGCCCCGGCATGCCGCTCATACGAGCGCAGAAGCTCTTACGGCGGGCCGCGGCCTTTGGGGATCTTTTAGCTTGTTTTGCGCTGACGGGCGGCTTGATATCCTTACCCTGCGCGCGCAGAGAGGCGCGCCCCTTGGCGTTAAGACCACCCTCTGGGTTCTGGCCTTCTTTACGCGTCCACGCGCCACCGCCTTTCGCAAAGCGCTGCACCGGCTGCATTGGCTGCATTGGCGTCTGCTGCATTGGCTGCTGCATTGGCTGCTGCATTGGCTGCTGCATTGGCTGCTGCATTGGCTGCTGCATTGGCATCTGCTGCATTGGCATCTGCTGCATTGGCATCTGCTGCATTGGCATCTGCTGCGGGCGCTGAGACAGCACGCTATTTAGCTCCCGCTTAGCGTCCATAATCATTTGATCAAACGCTGTTAGGGCGCCCATCATAGTCTAATCTGCGTAGGTCTTAACCATCTCAAGCATGATGGTGTACGTAGAGTTAGCCGCGGCGCCGATCGTGGTAAACAGAACGTCGCCTGTTTTGCCAGCCCCGGCATCGTTCGGAAGCTGAATTTTGCTGAAGTCAAAGCAGTTGACGCCCGGTGCCACGATAAATGCCGGAACATCTGCGGTAGCATCCCACAGAATGTTTACGGACATGCCGTTGACCGAGGTGTGCATGCGCTCAATTTTAACGCCATTGCACGCTTTGTCTTCGTTGTTTGCTGCGAGAGCGGACACGTCCACCTTAACTACGCCAGCTTCGCCGGTGCCGTCGGAGACGTTTGTGAACTTCATGACGGCCACACGCTCGCCGTCGAAAATCGTTTGGGAGGTAACTGCGTCAGCCATTAGCTCTGTTTCCTGTATAAATTGGCGACCGCTAGGGAAAAGGAGAAGAAAACCTAGCGGCCGCCGTTATATAGCAGACTTTTTCAAGCTGCTGTAGCCCCAAAGGGAAGGAGGCCGAAGCCTCCTCCCCAATTAGGCGCCCGGTGTGCCGAATACAGCGCGCGGGTCAGTCCAGCCAAGAGCGTAACGCTCAGTAGCCTTGTAACGCATGCTGTCGGTCTCGAAGTCACCTTCCATGCTCTTTTCGAGGCCACGACGTGTGACGAGCTTGAGGCCTTCTGGCGCGTCAGTCTGGATCCACCATGCAGTGGTCGAGGTGACACGTGACAGGTTAGCCTGACCGTCGTCCAACAGCCCCATCGATTTGACAGGGTTGATGTCGTTGTTGCTGCCCCCAGCACGCAGTGCCGACTTGAGCAGAACTTCAGCTTGGAACACGTTCGAAGGACCGGTTACGATCTTCTTTGGTGTCAAGCGGATGCGCTTGCCGTTGTTGTCAACAGCGTTGCGGATCTGCACGAGCATCTGCTCGAGCGAAGTCTGCGAAAGTGCAGCAGCTGTGGTCAGCTGGTTAGAGAAAGAGCCTCCAGCAATCGGGTGTGCGGTGTTCACAAGTGATACGCCGTCACCACCGGTGTACGAACCGTTGAACGCGCGGTTCAAGATGTTCGCAGCCAGAGTTTCTTTGGTTTCAATCAGCGACTGTGCGAGGTGACGCGCATAGGTCTGACCGATACGGATGTGATCACCATCCTCGACGAGTACTTTCGTCAGCGCGAATGCAAGGCCGAAGACCTTGTAAACGTAGCGCTGAATGAAAAGCACACCGCCTGATTGGTAGGTGACCGGCATGCCGTCGGGCAGTTCCGGTGCGGCACCGAAGCCGTACAGCACTGGCTCTTCGTGGTAATTCCGGGGAGTACCCTTCATTTCCTTGAAGACCTGTGCGTACTCATCAGCACGCTGATCATAAATGCCGTTGAACTCTTCGTTCAGGATCGGCTCAACGATGGAGCGGAAATCAGTACTCCGCATTGGGGTAGCCATTGATCAGCCCTCCTTAGTAAGCAGCTTTGTCGGCCACGTTCTGATGTTCGGCGATTTGAACCTGCACAACAGTGTAGGCGTCGCCGGCATCATTATCGGGGCCGGGAGCAATATCAAGAATACGCAACGAAGCGTTACCAACGTTCGTTAGCGTGGCGACATCGAGCATCATGCCCGACAGACCGGTGGTCGTAGAACCGGAGCCGATCGTGGTGAAATCAGCCTGAGAGCCGATGTCCGAAACGGCCACCGAGTCATCACCCTGAATTTCGTACACGATGCTTGGGTCGACTGTGATGTAAGCTACGATGTCTGAGCCTGCGGTTGATGCAGTCCACTTGTTGCTTACACGACGGCGACCGTCGCTGTCGGTGAACTCTACGCCCTGAAAAGAACCGACGAAGCTGTCGCCAATGGCGGCGGCCTGTACAGTTCCGTCAGCGCCCAGCTTCACCGGCTGGTTCTGAAGGATGTTTGAAGCATAGCCCGTTGCAATAGTGTAAGCGGCAGGACGAGTCGTGCCACTTGGGTTATACGCGGGGCGGAGTCCAAACGGCTTTGAAGTCGAAGACATAGCCATTTACCTCATATTAAAAGTTGCGTTTTCCGCTTACCACTCCTGTGGCGCGCGGGGGTTAAATTCACGCATCTCCGACATACCGTCGCCTTCGTACATGCTGCTTCCGGCTCTCTCGGCTTGCTCGCGCATCATCTCCGCGACTTCCGCCAATTTGTTTTCTTCCCGCATCGGAGCATCGTGGTGAGCTTCCTGCATGAACTTCTCGTAGAGGCTCAAGGGCAGCTTAAACGCAAGCATCTCGTTGACCCCGATAAAGCCAGCCCATTCGCCAGTCTTGATCGAAGCATATTCCATCCCCGGTACTTCCTCCGGCTGAACAGGCTCGTAGCCGAGCTGCATGCGCCGATGGATCGAATCGCGAGGATTTTGGGTTGTGAGCCAGCACATGTGATAGCCCGGAACGTCCGGCAGATCAGGAAGTGCGTCATTAAAAAGTTGTGCCCTGAACATTTCCAGCCGGTCGTCATCGCTCAACTGCCGGTCTTCTGTGATCTTGCGATCCGAAGCCTTGCGCGTTGCGCGGCTACCAACTTCATCCATGTCCTTCTTCAGGCGTGTATCATTTCCACTCATATTGTCTCACTCCAGTTAATCAGCGAGCCGAATCTTTATCATAGGCTTGATACGCCTTTAGATAGCGTTGGCGAAGCGTAGGGTCATCCCACACTCCAGCCTCTATCATAGCCTGTTTTCGCTCCGGTGTCACGTAGACCTCTTTTTTTGTGCTTACGGGCGCGTGCTCACGCGTGCGTCCGGTGGGCGGTGCTTTGCGTTTTTTGGGCGCTGCAGCCTTTTGTGGCTCCGCCTCCCCAAACGCCTCGGCAACGCGATCGGTTAGCTCTTCCCAGTACTCGCGAGTGCGTGGGTCGTAGCCTTCCGAGGCTAGGGCGTTGTCGATCTGCTTTGTCAAAGCGCTATCGTTGTCTCGGCCCTGTGGGTCGTACCACGGATTGGCTTTCATCCACTCCGCGGCGTAGTTAACAACAGTGGGATCCGGCGCAGCAGGTTTGGATCTAGCCTCTTCGTACTGCGTCTTGGCCAACTGCAACTGCTGAGAGCGCGTAAGAGCCTCGTCGCGTATGCGCATGGCTGCCACAACGTCTTGCCCGTTGCCTGCCTCTGTTGCCTTCGCAATAATATGCTCGGCTTGAGCAATTTCCTGTTGCACCTGAGCCAGTTGGTTTTCAAGCGTCTGGGCGTTGTTGTTGGCGACGTAGCCTTCCACGCCGGAGATACGGCGCATAAGGTCGGCGTTTTGCTGCCTAAGCATGCGCAGTTCGCGCTGCGCGGCCTCTTTAGCCCGCTTCTGCACTTCTCTGCGCTTTTTGCGGCGACGGCGGTTGGCTTCCGACTTGTCCACCTCCTCGTCGTCGTCAGCTAGGCGGCTGTCCTCCTCGTCGCCGTCATCTTCGCTATCGTCTTCGTCGCTATCATCAGACTCGTCGGACTCGTCTTCTTCGGACTCATCGGACGTATCTTCTTGATTTTCTTCATCTTCTTGCGGCGCTTCTACGGCCACCAACTCTTCGTCGTCTTCGGTAATCTTATCGTTTACTTCACTCATAACCGGCTCCCATGCCTGCAGCCTTATTGATTAGATAAATGCCTTGATGGCGAGTGGATCACCCGTCACCTTGCCTATCAAATCAAGGTCGTTGAAAATGACGAGTAGGGCCTCGCCCTCCCCGTCTTCGGTCTTAACGGTCCAGCGATCGCCGCCGTACTTGGGCACGCGCACGAAATCGCCGGCTTCGCACCAGCTGCCCTCGGGCCATGGGTCCATAGATGTACGGTTGCGGAAGGCTAGTTCGCCGCACGCAATGACTTTCGCCACCTGCGTGTTCCACGCGTCCGTCTCGCGTGTTTCAGACGTAAGGATGATCCCACCCTTAGTCTTGTTCTTGGGGGTGCGTATCTGCACCAATACTCGGCTACCAAAGGGCTGAACGCCCGCATCACAAGGCGGAAACGCCTCGTTCAGATCATCGTAGCTAAACTCTACTTTGTTGCTTAGTTCCTGCATTATCGCTCCAATTCTGCAGTTTATAGATCGAAATCGCGCCTTTCCTTGTCCTCGAACAGACGAACTATGGTGTATTTTGCGCGTTCCAATCCGGCGTACATGCCAACAACGCGTCCGTACTCGAACTCGGTGCTGGCGGCGGGTTGCTTCAACGCTTCGTGCGCTAGACGCGCCTGTTCTGTCTCCAAGCGTTGAAGCAGCGCCTCGATCCTCATGCCGGTGTCTTTGGACTCGACAGGATCTTAGGCTGTTTGCCCATGGCCATCATCTTGTGTTGCCTGATGGGCCCCTTCGGAGGCGTAATAGCCTTCGAGGTAGTCTTTTTGGTAGGTTTCTTCATCGCAGTTTCCTTACCTTGGTTGCGGGTTTGGGTTTATCCCGGTGCCTGTGGACACCGCGACCTTCTCACCGGAGGCAATCTCGGCCGCTGCGAGTCGCATGGCCGTCTCGTTGTCCTCGGAGTTCATTGTGAGACGCGTCTGCAGCTCTGCCGCCTTGCGCTCGTCCTCGGCGCGCTGACGTCGTGCCTCTATCTCGATGCGTGCGCGCAGCTCTTCGGCGCTCTGCGCCAGTCTGCCCTGATCGTTGCCTGCGCTTTGCTGCGCCTCGAAAGCCGCAAGCTGCATACGTGCCTGCTCGAGAGCGGCCTGCTGCTGCATCTTGGCAGCTTCAAGCTGCGTGCCCTGCTGCATCTCGGCCGCGCCCATTTGCAGTTTGGCCTGCTCGAGCTGCATCTGCTGCTGATCGCGCTGCGCCTGAGCCTGCAACTTGGCCTGCTCAAGTGCCGTGCGCGGATCGGGCACAGGCTGCGGCTGGAGAGACTGCAGAAGCTGCTGCGCCTGCTGGATGACGGGTGGCAGCGCCTCGAAGACGCTACCGCTCTCCTGCGATACGGCCACGCTCGCCTCGGCAAGCATGCGGTCAAGTGCGCGGCGCGCCTCAACGTCCTTGCCCAGTTCCTTCATGCTCTCGGTCACGCTCTCGCCCATAGCCTCGTCGGACAATTCGACTACGCTCGATACGTACCACAAAGCGATGTGCTCTTTGAGGTGGTTAAGCACGATCGGCAAGAACGTCGGCGCGATGAGCGGGTTCATGCCAAGCGCCGGCGATAGCAGGAAGGACAGGTGCGCCTTGATGTGCGCGATGTGATCCTGCTCTGGGAATGCCATGATCGGGCGCCCAAGCGTTGCCGCGGCGTTCTCGTTAATGGCGTTCTGCTCTTTCGGCTCCATGGGCGGGTTGAGCAGCTCGTTAGCCTCTGGGATCTTGAGCGTCTCGAGGATGCGCTCCTCGACCTTGCGCTGGTTGTACAGCTGGGGCATCGCCGATGCGCGCTGCGAGACCGCCTGTATCTGCGCGAAGCGCTGCGCTTCAGAGAAGATGTTCGGGTCGCTGACAGGCACCACGTCGAGGGGGCCGTCGAAGTCCCCGCGCGACGCCAGCTCCTCGCCCGCCTCGTCCTCGAGACGGTCGTCGTCAAGATACATGGCGTTGAGGCGGTGCAGGATGCGCAGCATGCGCGACATGCTGTCGTGCAGGCGGCTGTGGATAGCCGAGAACACGGTCATGCCCTGCTCGAGCTTGGCCAGCGTCGTGCCTACGGGCGCGTTGGGGTTGCCGTCAGCAATGTCCTCCATCGCCGTGCGCACAACTCCGCGGCCGCTGTCGATCAGGAAGCCGAGCAGCTGGAAGAGTACAGGCGATGGCGGGTTGTAGGGCAGAGGCATGGCCAGCTTGCGCACGTCGTCGACGTTGATGCCGCCCTCGATCTCCATGACCTCTGTCGGCTGGATCTCGAGAGACTGGCCGCCGGCCGTGCCGCCCTTGAGCTTGAGCATCGTCTGCGAGTTGCTGATGTGCGCGGAGTCGAGCAGTGCGCGCATGGCGCCAGTCGCCGCTCCGCTCAGCCCACCGATCATGTGCGGCAGGCCGATCGGGTAAGCGCCTCGCCACGGAATGAACGGGAACTCGACAAACCACTGCTGCTCTTCGCGTGACTCGTCTTCCTCGTCCCAGTTGCGGTAGAGGCTCAGCACCATGCCGCTCGATTTGTCGATCGAGATTATGTAGGGCGCCACGCCCTCGCCGTCCTCGATCTCGCACTGCGCGTAAACCTCGTACACGGTGCGCAGTCCGTCTTCGTTGTAGCTTGTGTGGTCGCGTCCCTCGATGCGGTCATTGGCCTGCTCGGAGAGTGACACCTCCGGCTCTAGGCCGGGGGCGATCAAGTCGACATCGCGATACATGCCATCGCGCACGCGCTGCTCGTAGTCGAGTTGCGTGAGGTACTGCACGTGCGTCCTGCGCTGCGCCGTGTAGAAGTTTGTCGCGGCGTAGGGGAGGTACATGTCGTCGATCGCCACGAACAGGAAGTCGGGGCGGTTGCGCTGGTCGTTCCATCCCAGCTTGAGGTATTGCGCGCCGCCGAGGGGCACCTGCGTCATGAGCTGCTCTAGCTCCGCGCGCACCTCTGGGCACTGCACGGTCATCTGCCAGTTGAGCAGGCTCGTCTTGCGCTTGGCCTTGTCCAGCTTGTCGCGTGTCACCTTGCCCGGCACGAAGTCCTTCGCCGGACCCTGCGGCGGGAACAGCTCTTTCATCGCCCGCGCCGCGAAGTCTACGCAGGCCTCGGTGAGCATGGGGTGCACGACGCGTGACGCGCCTTCGAACTGCGCCCCGCCCGGTGCGTCATCGCCCAGACCCGTCCGCTTGAGGCCCTCCTCGTACTGCTCGTCGCGCTTGCGGCGGGCGTCCTTGTCCTTGCTGATCAGGTCGAGGTAGCGCGACGCCAGCCGCTTCAGCTCGGGCTCGTCCATCGTCTCGGCTAGGTTGGCGTAGAACTCGCTGTCGGCTGGGCGCGGCCCATCCTCATCCAGACGCACGATCGCGCCACCGTCGTCGGTGTCCTCGACGTCGCTCGGATCGTCGGGCAGTTCCACCATTTCGCCCGTGGGCAGTTCGTTTTCGTCTTCGTCCATGTGCTAATTCCTCACACCGCGTAGGGGTTCTGCACGATCTTGGGAGGCGGCCGGACCACCTCCTGCTTGCGTGCTTGTACAGTATCCAGCATGCGCTTGTCCATGCACAGGCGCAAAGCTTGTGTGGTGCTGTCGACGTAGTCGTCGTGCTTGACGCTTCCGGGGCCGGTGAAAGCGCACAGCTGGTGCAGCATCGGCTCGATCCAGCTCTTGGGCCTGCCCTTGATCTTCTCGCTCTCAGGCAGCCACACCAGCTTGCGCGCGAAGACGGGGCTGACCATGTGCAGGCGGCTGAGCTTGTCCGCCCGTCCGGGGTTGTATGCGTATGCCTCGAGCCCCTCGCGCTCGAGCATCTGGCGCAGGCTGATGCCGCTGCCCTTGTCCTCGATCAGCAGAATGTCCGAGCGCCTGCCTGACGTGCTTGGCTTGCTCGATCCGAAGAGCGGCTTGATCAGGGCGCGATCGTCGTCCTCGCCGTACGCCACGTTCATCTCTTTGCGCACGCGCCGGATGAGGTCGGGCATGCCGAGGTGCTCGTCCCAGCAGTCGAGCAGCATGATGTTGTTGCGCTTCTCCCAGTTGAACACGCCCCACACGGTGCACGCCGTCGGGTCGGGATCGCCTGAGCGCCTGTCGAGCGTCTTCTCGGTGAAGGCTGTGTCCAGCGACGTGATGATCCAGTCGAAGCGCGGCAGCGGACGATCGGCCGGCCACAGGCGGAACTGGGAGCGCTTGATGATGCCGCTTTCCTCGGGATCGATCAGCTCGCCGTACAACTCCTGCCTGCCAAGCGTCGTGCCCTCGTACTGCGCGAGTTGGTCAAAGAAGCTGTCGGGCAGGTTCGCTCTGTTGTCGTACGTGGCGCCGGTGACGATGACACGTCCGTCCTTTGGCGTGACCAGCTTGCGCACCAGCTCTCTCGGCTTGGGCGTTGTGGTCCACAGCACCTTCGGCTGGGGGCCGAGGCGCAGGCCCATCATGGCCATGTCCCACACGTCGTCGTACTGCCACGCAGCCAGCTCGTCCGCCCAGATGCGGCAGTGCTGTGGACCGCGCAGGCGCTCAGGCTTCTCAGCGGTGAAGCCGCGGATCGTGGCCACGTCGCCCGTCGCGGTATACATCTCCACGACCATGTCGGACTTGTTGTACGCCTTGAGCAGCTCGGGAGGTATCACGCTGAGCAGGCCGCTCTCACCCTCGAAGCACGTGAACTTGATGTCTTGGTACGTCGGCGCGATTACGGCCGATGGGTAGCCGCTCGTGTCTAGGTAGACTTCGCGTGCGAGCCACTCAGCGCCAACGCGCGTCTTGCCATAGCCGCGGCCGGCGAGGTAGCCGCACTCTGCGAAGTCGTTCGGAGGGATCTGCTGCGGGCGAGCTGTGTCTGCCCAGCGCCCCTGCCACTGCAGGAAGGACGCCTGCTTCTCATCCAGCGACTGGATGGCCTCCTCTAGATCGGCGGGCGCCGTAGCCACGCTAGGCGTCTCGCTTCGGGCCGAGGATGCGCTGCGTCAGCCCGGCTAGCACGTCAGCGCTTGCGCGGCTGTGCTCGACCTTGAGCGGCTCGCCGTCGGCATTGCCCACCTCGTGCGTCTGCCTGTCGCCGTACCGCTTGGGGTGCCACTTGGCGAGCAGCTTGAGGCGCGTCTCGATCTGCAGCTTGGCTTTCTGCACGTGCTCGCTCTTGGCTTCGACGGCGTCAGCGAGGCGCAGCGCCTCCTCCGCGATCGCGTCCCCGCCGTCTTCCCTCGCGCGCGCGTGCGCGATGGCTAACTCCTCGTCTTCGCGCAACCAGCGATTCCAGCTCTGCACGCTGAACTTCAAATCCTTCGCGATATGCGTCAGCGGCTCGCCTTTCGAAATACGATCGAGCACCTGCTCGCACAGCTTATCAGTCTTCTTGGGTTGTTGAGGCATGATACAAATAGCTCCTGTAGACAGCCCTAGATAACACTCCACAGGCCTCATCACAAGTTGAAGTCAGGATCCTGCAGCGCCAGATCAAGCTGGTCCTGCCTCGTCATGTTGGGCAGAAGAATATCTCTCTCGAACGCGTCAGCGCACAGCCTAGCCACAAACCTTCTCGACGCCTTCTCCATCGCCTGACGGCTGAGCACATCATTGAGCGACAGGTTGGGCAGGGCACCATCAGCGCCTCCACGAAAGCGCACAGGCCTCACGTTGGCCTTCACACGCTTGATCTCCCTGAGCGTAGGGCTAAAGCCAAACGCCTTCTTGGCCGCGGCCACCAGCTGCTCATCGCTCGAGCCAGCGATCGCCATCTCCTCGAGCATCTTGTACATACGAACATTCATGCGCCATCTCCTTTTCAGCGAGCGGCCTGTCTGCCCGAGTAACTCCCACAACGCAACCCAGAAAATGCAACGCAACACGACGCGTGCAGCCGCAACAGGCGGGTAACCCCTAAAGGGGTTATCCCATGCCCGTGTTGCAGCCCGGCACTGCACCTCAATGCAACATCTGTGCAACATTTAGCCAAATTTTCGTGTTGCAAGTTATCCACATTGCTTGTGATTACAAGCACTTACACCCCACCCGTGCAACATTTAGCTCGTGTTGCACGTGTTGCAGAGCCCTCCCGCCCCCCTGCCATTTTCCAACTGGTAAAAAACTGCAAATGTTGCACAGCCCACCGCTAAGTAATTGATCTATAAGGCGATGTGGATAACCTGCAACATCTGCAACATTTAGCTCGTGTTGCACGTGTTGCAGACCGGCTTTGGGGCGCAACCACGCGTTGCAGAGCGCTGCAAATTATTTTGCTTTTCAGTGCGTTTGGGGGTTGCAATGTGTAGTTGCATGTGGCATATGGTGATCATCAACAACGGAGACAACGACATGCAAAATTTTGACCCCAAAGCAGCCCAAATCGCAGTAGAAACCGCCGTTGCACTTATGCGCGAAGATGGCGATCTGCGCGATGCAGGCTTTTACTCTGACCCCAACTTTGCCGACACTTATTTTATGAGCGGTATTGGCTTTAAGGTGATCGTAGACGTAGGCATGAAGCGCGCCACCGCCATTGCAGAATATGAGCCATCATCATACTCGCACGATGACTGCCGTGAAGCGTGGTCATTCAGCCTTGAAGCCTAACCCCAAGGGGAGCTTCGGCTCCCCACCATTTAAGGAGACAGACCAATGACCCAAGCACCAGACCACATCGAAGTGTTCTTTGTCGACAACAGCAATGGCTGGGCGGCCGCTGAGTTCGACGAGGATGGCAACCAGCTTGACCTAGCCGTGTACCACTTCCACAAGCGCGATGCGCTCAGGGAGGCGCGAGCCATGAGCGGCGGCATATGGCCCATCCACATCTTCGCCAAGGACGGACGGCGTCTGCCCGACGCCAAGGCTGAGCGCAAGCCTTCGATCGCGGACGGTAAGCTGACTTGCCAGTGCTGCGGGCGCCTGATCAAGGCTAACACCGGCCACATTGCCAAGCACGGCTACCGCCGCCCCAGCGATGGCTGGCAAACGGCATCATGCCGCGGAGCCGACGTCCTGCCCCTCGAAGCGAGCAGCCAAGGTCTGGCCGCGTACGTGCTGGATCTGCGCTACGAAGTCGAGCAGCTCGAAGAGCGCATCGGCAAGGTCGAGCGGGCCGAGATCAAGCCCTACATCCGCGTCACTGTGCGCGATACCTACGGCCGCCGCAGCACGCAGCGCATCTGGGTCGATCGTGACGACTTCGATGCGGCCAAGGAAGAGCACAAGCTGCACATCTACAGCATCTACAGCTTCGAAGATCTGCAGGCGGCCTGCATCCGCCTGATCGAGGCAGAGCTGAAGGCTGTGCAGAGCGAGCTGGCAGCGCAAGAGGCCCGCCTCGAGGCTTGGCAGGGACCGAGCGTCAAGTGGGACGGAGAGGGGTGGGTGGCTCTGGCCCCTGTTGGGTCTTAGGACAAATCCGGACAAATACGGACAAATCCGGACAAATCCGGACAAATAGGGGGTTGCAACCACACATTGCATGTGGCATATGGTGATCATCAACAACGGAGACGTAACATGTGCAACTCAACCAACTGCAGCCACGACGACCTCAACGACGACATCAGCGACATCTTCGGCGCTGACCTCGGATCGGGCGTCGACATCGACGCGGCCGCCAAGTTCGCTGCTGAGCAGCTCCCTGAGCGCTTCGAGACCAAGTGCGCCAGCTGCAAAGGCTCTGGCCGTTTCATCAGCTGGGCTGGGCGCGATTGCGGCCCATGCTTCAAGTGCAAGGGCAACGGTGTCATCTACACGAAGACCGACCCTGCAGTGCTCGCCGAGCGTCGCGCCAAGGCCGCTGAGAAGAAGGCCAAGCAGGCCGCCGAGGCGATCGAGCAGGCCAATGCGTGGCTCGAAGCCAACCCTGTCGAGGCCGAGTGGCTGCGTGAGCCCATCCGTGGCGACTTCACTTTCCACGCCGACATGCTCGCCGCTCTCAAGCAGTACGGCAGCTTCACCGAGCGTCAGGAAGCTGCTGTGCGCAATGCTGCTGCCAAGAGCGCCGCTCGCAAGGCACAGTGGGCTGCCGAGAAGGCTGAGCGCGAGGCAGGCGCTGCCGTTCTGAGCATGGCTAAGATCCGTGAGGGCTTCGAGAACGCCTCACAGCACCTCAAGCGCCCCAAGCTGCGCATCGCCAACATCCAGTTCTCGCTGGCACCTGCCACCGGCAGCAATGCCGGCTGCATCTACGTCAAGGAAGGCGCTGACTGGGAAGCGCCTTACCTCGGCAAGATCACGCCAGAGGACAAGTTCCTGCGCTCACGTGAGTGCAGCGACGAGCTGGCCGCGATCGTAGCCAAGGTTGCCGCAGATCCGAAGGCAGCCGCAGAGGCACACGGCCACGAGTACGGCCAGTGCAGCTGCTGCGGCCGGGAGCTGACCAACCCAGAGAGCGTAGCTCGCGGCATCGGTCCCATCTGCGCTAGCCGGTGGGGGTGGTAAAATAATTCACTCAGGGGGTTGCAATCACAGGTTGCAGCCCCCATATAGGCTACACCAACCAAGAGGAGATGTACCATGGACCTGATGGACTACCGCAAAGCCGAGCTGGAAGAAGACTTCATGCTCGAGAGCGAGGCCGTGCTGAAGCTCTTTCCTGAGCGCTTCCAGCTTTTCGACGGCACGAGCCACGGGCAGCGCGAGCAACTAGCTCAGCGCCTCGGCCTTATCCCAGCCATCGTGGCTTAAACTTACGGGGGCGGTCTTGTTGGAAGCTGACCGCTCCCACCCACCCAAGAGGAGAA
>Ga0222716_10000783_pt1 | contig 27254 bp, 23 predicted proteins | sample C33_13DmetaG_FD_165044 | JGI IMG/M metagenome (GOLD analysis project Ga0222716, IMG submission 165044) | Estuarine water microbial communities from San Francisco Bay, California, United States - C33_13D | ecosystem: Environmental > Aquatic > Marine > Unclassified | place: USA: California... | reverse complement strand
CGTCGCAGAGAAGATACCATGTCAGAGCAACAGGGCGTCTTGAAAACTGGAACCAGCACCATCGGTATTACCTTCAAGGGTGGTGTCGTTGTTGGAGCGGACCATCGTGCAACCATGGGCCACTTTATTGCAAACAAAAGTGTCCAAAAGCTGTTTAAAATCGGTAATAATCTTGCCCTCACTACCGCAGGTCTCGTCGGTCACGCACAGTCTCTTTCACGCACACTGACAGCAGAAGTCGCACTCTTTGAACTCCGTCGCCAACAATCGATGACGGTGAAAGGAGCCGCTACCCTCACTGCAAACATTCTCTCTGGACGCCCTCACTGGGTGCAATTGCTTATTGTTGGCGTTGACGCTGATGGTGGTCACGTTTACTCAATTGACTCTGCAGGAGGGTCCATTCCCGACGTTTATTGCGCCACGGGTTCAGGTTCACCCTACATGTACGGTGTTCTCGAAGATGGTTTCAAAGATAACATGACTCAGGCGGAGGCATTAAAATTGGCAGCGCGAGCGCTACATGCATCCGGCCAACGTGATGCGGCATCCGGCAACGGCATGGATTTGGCTGTCATCACCCCAAGTTCTGGCTATGTACAACTCTCACAAGACGAGATTGCAAATCTCCTCAAGTGAATACAATTCCCGCGGTTCTTCGCCGCACTGCGCACCTTGCGCTATGTGGTCAACGTTGACTGCGGGTCACCTTAGGTGAATGAAAATGCAAATGACTTACAAGCAGCTGAAGGATGAAATCGAGAAGATTATTCCACGAAATATCGAATACACCGTCGACCTTGAGGCGGGGAACATCGCGATCATCACCTCGCAAATGGGTCCCTTCACGGGCCCTGATGGTCTAATTGGAAAAATAGCGCGCCGTATCAAGCGAAAAATAGTTCTCAGGACGCCTATTGACAAAATGATGCCAATGGATGATGCGAAGGAATTCATTGAAAACCTTCTTCCACAAGAAGCAGAAGTTTCGGAGATGTATTTCGACGGTTGCTATCGTGAAGTGACCATTCAATGCCAACATCCAGGAAAAGCCATCGGAAGAAAAGGAGAGAACAACAAAAAAATTCGTGACGAAACGGGCTGGTCCGTCAAGGTGGAACGAACCCCTCCATTGTTCTCCAAAACAGTTCACGACATCCGAATGTACCGTCAGTCCTTTGCAGACGAGCGACGCAAACTGCTCAAAGACTTCGGCTTGAACATTCACAGGCCAACACGCCCGGGCTCATCGTGGGCTCGTGTCACTGCCTTAGGTTCGTACCGAGAAGTTGGGCGTGCCTGCCACTACGTCACAACGAATGAGTCAAGAATCATGATCGATGTTGGTGTTAACATTGCATCTGATACGGACCCAATGCCGTTTTTCAATGCGCCTGAAGCACTGCCTCTCGAGAAACTCGACGCCGTCGTTCTCACTCATTCCCACCTTGACCACGCAGGAATGTTGCCTGTTCTCTTCAAGTACGGATACAGAGGTCCTGTCTATTGTACTCCGCCCACACGTGACTTGATGCTGCTCTTGCAAACCGACTACCTCAAAGTTGGAGGTGCAGAAGGCAAGCGTTCTGCTTATGACATGGAAGATATCAGAATGTGCATGAAACACGTTGTTGACGTTGATTGGGATTCAACCACCGACATCGCACCCGATGTGAAATTGACCTTCTCGAACGCAGGCCACATTCTCGGTTCATCTGCCGTCCACCTCAACATCGCAGATGGAAGGCATAACATCGTTTTCAGTGGTGACCAAAAGTACGAGAAATCATGGCTCTTTGATGCGGCCAACACCCGTTTCCCTCGAGTGGAGACACTGGTTATCGAATCCACGTACGGAGCATCCGGAGACTACCAGCCGTCCCGTCAAGAAGCCAATCAAGAACTCCAAGACATCGTATCACGTACCTTGATGAGAGGTGGTAAAATGATCTGTCCTGTCTTTGCGGTCGGAAGGAGTCAAGAAGTGATGATTGCCATTGACGAATTGTTCCGTTCAGGAGCGGTCAAACCTGTGCCTGTCTGGCTTGACGGGATGATTCAAGAAGCGACAGCAATTCACGCATCGCACCCCAATTATCTCACAAAGAGCTTGAGCAAATCTCTGCTTAAGGACGATGGAGAAAATCCCTTCACCAGTGAATGGTTCAGGCCAGTCAAAGGTCGGGAACTCAGAGAGAGCATCATCATGGATACCTCCCCGTGTATTGTTTTGGCCACCTCCGGAATGCTCAATGGAGGTCCTGTGATGGAATACTTCAAGAATTGGGCTCATGAAGAGCGAAATTCACTTTGCTTTGTTGGCTATCAAGCAGAAGGAACACTTGGTCGCCGTCTTCAGAAAGGATTCGGTGAAGTTCCCATGCTCATCAACGGTAAAACTGAGATTGTTAAAATTGGATGTGAAATGGTCACCATCGATGGATTTTCGGGGCACTCCGATCGCCGTCAACTACTGGATTTCGTCGATCGCATCAATCCGACACCCAAGAACATCATCTGTCATCACGGAGATTATCAGAAATGCAACGAACTGGGTCTCACGCTGCGTGAACGGTACAGTTGTATGACATATGCACCCAGTAATCTTGAGACAGTCCGACTGTTTTGATTACAAAGGGATGTCAAGGTCGTAATCAAGTGGGTCTGGAAGGTCTTCGGTCGACAAAGCCAATCGGGAGTCATCCCGTCCGCTGTTCGTTTGGTTGTTGGTCATTCCGAGGTGTCGAGGTTCGTGCTGTGTGGTCGGATTTTGAAGCATCAAAAAGATTCCGAGAGCGGTGATAAAAAGCGTCGCAATCACCAATGCAAGTGTAAACTCACTATCCTGGAAGAGGGTCAGTAAAACCAATATGACCACACCACAAAGCGTCACGATGAGGATGCCCCGCGTCGCTTTGGCCATGAGTGGCTCATGACCATGTTATTCATGAACCCGTTGCGCTTGTGTTGCACCATGCAAGGCTCGAAAGGTCCCGATTGCCCGGGATGGTTGATGACTGCAGTGGCACCTTGGGGTGAAAATGCAGAAGATGCCTTTGACCAAGGCTTGGTTGAACTTGGCTTGGGCGATGTACGTCTGATTCAGGCACAAGGGGCGATGTTGCCACTTGGATTCGGTGCAAGCGTCCCCCGCCCACTTCCCATGGGGTCCTTGGTCGAATGCCATCTTGCAACGGCTTATGCGTGGAACGGTTCAACTGCTTCTGCTGGTGTTGCATGGGCATCATGCACGACCCCTGAAGGCGATGAGTGTGCTATTGTCGCCACCATCACAACGGATTTGGACTATGAAGAAACTGTGCTTCTACTGCGTCGTAATCTACAACGAAGGTTAGCAAGTCGCGACCTCGAAGTATTGCAGTTTGATGTTGCAGTTGATGAAGTCACCGCCGGGCAAGACCACCATGGTGTCGCAGTGGCTGCATTGATACTTCCTGAATCTCTCTCACTCGGTGCTCGGACAAAGACAGGCCCCATTCGTGGTTCGCTTACCAGGCGGGCCGAAGAACCAAAGAAACGGGTTGATACCAAGGCTCCAGCCGCTCCCGCACGCCGTCCGGGGCAACCTCAAAACAATCATGATTTCACACTCTGAGAACGGGGAAGTACATGTCTGAACAACGATGGCTTGTCATACGTTGCCCCCAATGCCAACAGTGTTTTGGTCATCGTTCCTTGACGGGGCGGTGCCCCCATTGTGGTCAAAGCCTTCCACGTGACTCCGAAGTGCTTTGCGAAGTAACCTCAGCACCTCAACTCCATATCGAAGTTGCTCTGGCGAATACTCCCGAGGGACTTAGAGCCTCACTCCGTGAGAAATTAGAGAAGGCGAACCGCTCATTTGAAGGAACTGAAGAATTCTCTCCGAGAGCATTAATGGCTTATCTCCGGAAAAAGGCTGATGAAAACGGTGTTATTGATCGCATGAGCGTCCTTCTCGCTCTTCAACAGCACCACTCTGACATCTCTGTCGATGACCTCATGGAGCGGGCGGAGAGTGAGGGTTTTGTACTGCGACTGGACGATGGACACTGGCAATTCTTTGAGTGAAGTTCATAGGTAAGACCTCATGGCAGAAGACAACGGGCGTATGGGTTAGTTTGGCCTATACTCGGGCGTTTGGGACGCTTGGACCCAAGTTCAAATCTTGGTACGCCCACCACTTACTCGAGCTGGCCCTTGCTGTGCACCCACAAAATGTGGAATCCGAACTGTGTCTTGATGAATGATTCGGGTACCGTTTCAAGTTCTGATGCCCAAACTGCCTCTTCAAAATCTTGAACCATTTGTCCCTCAATGAACTCACCGAGGTCACCACCTTTGCTTCCGCTGGGGCAGTTAGAATACTTCTTCGCCATCTTACGGAAGACCTTGAGAGGTTTTTTAGCCGTTTGAATGGCTTCGAGAATCATTTTTGCCTCTGGTTTTCCAGTTACCAAAATATGACGAACATGAGCCTTACGAGGTTTTCTCCGTCTGTCCAGTCGTCTCATGACCGCAACTCCCTGTGCATACGAACGGCCATTCTGTCAAAAATGTGCGCCATGTACCAAAAGAAGAGGCCAACAAGTGCCATTGGTACACCCCTGGACATCAATTCATCTTCCAAATCATTGCTCAGCATTGGCAAAAAAGCCGACCAACCTAGGCAATAGGCCAACAATGCGAAAAGCGTATGCGGCGTTAGATTCCGGGGCTTCAACCATGCGAGGTTTCTGCGATGATGTTCGATGGCCATCATGATGCCAACTCTTGCAAAGAAGGGCACTGCTTTGATACCAGACTCCTCATTCTTGTAAATTGACTCTACGGGGATGTGAGCGATTCTCCAACCATGGCGAGACAGATTGATGATCCAATAATTTGGATATCCATATCCTTTCCATGAACGATTCCAATCCCATGACTCAAGAACCAGTGAACTCGTCGCTGTGAACCCACACTGTGGGTCTTCAACTGGCTGACCAGACGCGAGCGTCGTGAACAACCCGAGGATGGTTGAAGCTCTCTTTCGAGCAGGAGGCATGAGGTTGTAACCATCTTCGTGTGCTTTTCGATTGCCTTTGACATGGTCGGCATGTCCGGTGAGAATCGGTTCAACAACGGACATGAGGTCGTCTGGATTCATTTGTCCGTCACCAGCCATGACAGCACTAACAAAGGGCTTTGTGAGGTGTTCAAGCACGTATTGATGGCCACAATCGATCGCAGAGCCCACACCTTTGCCTCCATTCTCGAGAATCACAAGTTTGCAAGGTGATGATGCCTCTTGAGCCCTTTGCCTCGTTTGGTCCTCTGAGCCATCATCGACGACGACCACCAAATCAACAAAGTCGGGCAGTGTTTCAATCACCTTGGCGATGTGTTCATCTTCATTGCGTGCCGGAACGACCACCGCAATGTGATGGTCGTCCAGCATGATAAGGCCAGTCAACTGGCTTTCAAGAACCTACCCGAAAAGCGCATGTTATCCAATGAAGCGAGAAGAGAATTGATAGGTTGGACTGGATAGCCGACACTGTGAATGGCTCTCTTGACCGATTGGTTTTGGTTGGACGTGACATTGAGTTGCGCATTGTATCCCTTATTGTGCGTGCTCGTGAGGCAGCCCATCGAGTCATTTTCATTGATACTGGTTCCAACGATGAGACCGTTGAACTTGCTCAAGAGGTCGATTGTGAGGTCTATCATTACACGGGAGAGATCATCGCCCAAGACATTTGCACCTACCTGCTCAAGGAATCTGAATCTGAAGGCAAAACCCTCATTCTTCCAGTGAATAACTCCCTCAAACTATCAGAACTCCCTCTCAGTGTTAACCGAGCCCGTGAACCGTGGGATATTCACTTTACATACAGAGATGTTGCGACATCAGATGCTGATGAGGATTCAGTGGTACTTTCTCAAACAGAGATCCAGCATTTGATTCTCAGTGAAGATGGCTGTTCTGCAATGGCCTCTCTGTCCCCTTTGGCAACACCAAAAGAAATCCCAGATGGAATGAGGGCTCGTTTTGTAATAGCGGACCAACCCATTCAACTCCCACAAAGGGAATCACTGGCGACAGCATCTCGATTTGCCCAATTGTTTTATTGGATGCTTGAATCCAAACATCCGCTGTTGTTATTTGGCATTCCAGGAGTCGTCCTCTTCGTTCTTGGCTACCGCCTTTCGGGTGACCTTGCTACGATGTTTACCGAATTAAATTCAACATCCATCGGTGTGACCTTGGCCACGGTTGCGATGACGCTCATCGGCCTCTTTGCAATGATGGTCGCCGTGATATTGTACATCATGGGCAAACAGGTCGAACGCATTCAATCCCAATACAACTGGCCCAAACAAGGTTAAGGGTCTTCAAGGAAGGTAAAAACATGACTGGGTATCTCCTATGTTTGGATATGGACCGTGTATTGGTTGACCATCTGTCGACGTGGCAATTTGTTTACGACCAACTTGGTATCTCCAACGATGAATCCTTTGAACTCTACAACCAGGGATTGTTAGACGAATGGGACTGGATTAAGCTGGACCTCGCCCTCATCAAATCTTCTCGCTCCGAACCTATTACAGACGAGCATCTTCGTTCGGTAATGGACGGAATGCCAATGATGCTTGGATGGCGAGGTCTCATTGGCCACCTTCTTGAACAAGGGGTTCACGTCGCCATAGTAAGTGGCGGCTTACAAAAGACAGCACGTGACATTGCTGCACAATTTCCTTCCAAACATCTCTGGCGACGACGTTGGGGCGGCATCGACCGACACACAGCGTCTGAGCAAGCAGGGGGCTATGACACGCAACTTCACGTGTTCACCAACGGCTGGCTCAGAGACAGGCCTTTGAGTTCAGGAGAACATACAATTGGTGACTATGGGCGCTATCAGGTGCAAATGGACGGCAAGGGTTCTGTGGTCAAGATGCTTCAACGTCGATTGGGTGTATCCAAAGAGCATACCGCGTCTGTTGGCGATTCAGCCGGTGATATTGGCATGTTCAACGAGAGTGGATGTGCTATCTTGTTCAATCCTTGGGACGACCGTCCCAAAGAACATGCTCACCATATCATTAAAGAAAAAGACCTCAACATTGTTCTAAATCTCATTTGTGAGCGTTTTTCACTTCCCAAACCTTGATGATGGACCTCACCCTCAAGATGGACATGGTTGATGAATTTTTGACTTCAATTTGCCCGCACTGTGGCTTTCTTCTTGGAGCCTTTATTCCAGGTATGCCTTGCCCCTCATGTGGCGAACCCTTGCTTTGATCAAGGAGTCACACGGCGTGAAGTACGTGGGAATGGAATAACTTCGCGGATATGGCTTGCACCCGCAAGCCAACTGACAACACGATCCACTCCCAGTCCGAAACCACCGTGCGGAACCCCTCCGTAGGAACGGGTGTCAATGTAGAATTGATACGGTTCATGGGGTGTTCCTTCCTCATCGAGGCGACGCAGAATTTCTTCCTCGGACCATGTTCGCTCTCCGCCGCCGATAATTTCTCCATAGCCCTCGGGGGCGAGAAGATCGTGACAGAGTACATATTTCTCATCGTCTGGGTCGACACGGTGGTAGAATGGTTTCGCGATTTTTGGATAATGCGTTAGGAAGTGTGGAAGGTCAAAATCCTGGGTGAGGATTTTTTCTTTTGAGTAATCCAAATCTTCGCCCCATTCAACTTCAACTCCCTTGCTTTGGAGAATTTCAACGGCTTCATCGTAACGCATCTTCGGGTAGGGTGAGTCCGCATACCTTGCAATGGCGTCGAGGTCACGATTGAGTGAGGTCAGTTCTGATTCGCGCTCATCCAGCAACGTTGAGGCGATATGGCGGACAACTCCTTCACCGTGAGCCATAATCTCATCATTGGTCGCCCATGCTACTTCCATTTCAGCGTGCCAAAATTCAGTCAAGTGTCGGCGTGTCCGAGATTCCTCAGCACGGAATGATGGTGCAATGGTGTAGAGTCGTTCAAGTGCAGGCATGGCAGCTTCAGCATAGAGTTGCCATGATTGTGTAAGATAAGCGACTTTATCGAAATACGGTACTTCGAATAATGTCGAACCACCTTCAACGGCACCGGCTACAAAATTAGGTGCTTGGTATTCAATAAAATCACCAGCCCTGAAGTAGTTGTGAATGGCTCCGAAAGCCGAACTTCGCAGTTTTAACATCGTTGTCATTCGACTCGTGCGAAGATAGAGGTGACGATGGTTGAGTAAGAATTCTGAACCGCCTGGCATGGGTTCACCGTCCTCATCAACCACGTCCAAGGCTTCTTTGTTAATCGGGAAGGGTCGCTCAGGGTCAACTGCTCCGACAATCTCGACGGCATTGACGACCAGTTCATGACCTCCCTCAGAACGCTCGTCGACATTGACGGTTCCGTTCAGGATGACGCTTGATTCAATCAGGGCTTCCTTCAAAGCGAGAAAAGATTCTTCACCGATGGTGTCTTTTTTACCCACGCATTGAATTTCCCCAGTAGAATCACGCAGGACAATGAATCGCATCTTGTTGGATCCCCGAGTGCGCTTGATCCATCCTTTCAATTCTACGGTTTTTCCGTCGTACAAACCATCTTGCACTTCTCCAATCCAAACGGTCTTGCCCATACTCGCACCCGTCTGTCCATTCGTGGGGTCTAATTCAATGTCACCCCCGAGCACTCACGCAAAAAGAACACCTCCCTCATTAAAATCGGGCAAAGGGTCAAAACGGAACAGGTCGAAGAACACATGTGAGAAAGGTCGCTGTCTATGCTTTGGGTGGCAATGCACTCCAGCCGCCAAACGACGAATCCAATGAAACAGCCCATGTGTTGGCCAAAGTCATGAGTGATGTCGTCGACTTGCTCGAGATGGATTGGAATGTTGTCTTGACACACGGCAACGGTCCGCAAGTCGGTCATCTCCTTGAAATGGATGAGGCATCAGTTCATTCGCTTGATTCATGGGTGGCGGCAACTCAAGGTATGATCGGACACGAACTTTCGATGAATTTGCAGGCGATTTTGGAGCGTCGGCGACGACCAGAACGAAGTGCTGTTGTACTCACTCGGGTTGAAGTGGACCCTGACGACCCTGGCTTCTCCATGCCCACCAAACCGGTCGGCCCAATTTTGGATTCTGCAACTGTCATGTCTGCTGACTGGGATATCGCACAAACAATTCACGGGCCACGTCGTGTTGTTGCCAGCCCCCTTCCCATACGAATTCTTGAATTGGATGTCATACAGCACCTGGTCAAGCTTCAGGCGGTCGTCATCTGTGGGGGTGGTGGCGGTGTTCCCGTCGCTCAACGAGATCAGCATCTGACGGGAATGCCTGCCGTCATCGATAAAGATCATTTTTCATCTCGCCTTGCCCTAGATTTGCAGGCAGATGCGCTGATTATCAGCACCGATGCTGATGCTGTTTACTCGGATTTCGCAACACCTGAAGCGAAAGCACACCCTATGCTCACGGTTGCCGACATACAATCCATGGATGAACAAGGTCAATTTCCGACAGGGTCCATGCGACCCAAATTGCACGCACTTTGTTCCTTTGCCTCCGCTTCAGGCGGTGGAAAAGCAGTGCTTTGCTCGCCGGGGAATGTTCTTGAGTCACTTCGAGGCGAGGGCGGCACGACCATTGTTGGGTGATGAATCACATTGATATGATGCGGAGACTTGGGTCAAACCATGAAGACCCCTAACCTTGAAGCAGAAGCCCATTGTGATGGCCCGTGTGGCGTATACGACCCTGCCAGTGCTCGTGTCGCAGCAGAAGCCGTCCAGTCCATGACAAAGAAAATGCTCGGTTTGACTTGCCCTGAGACCAGCGACGGTCCAGCAATGGCAGCCTACCTCAACACGATGAGCCGCTATGCAGCCATCAAAGAAGAGGAAGCTCAAACCTGCAAGGATGAACTCCTTGTCCTTTGGACTGACTTCTTCAAGCCACAACATCTCGAGGCCAATCCGGACCTCCACGATACCTTCTGGCACGCTGCAAAGTTGTGCTCCGCCTGCAAAGTTGAAGTTTCAGCAGACCACGCTCAAGAATTGATGGATGCTTGCGAAGCGATTCACAACATGTTCTGGGCAGTAAAGGGCCGTGAAGTCCCTTGGATTCGTGCATCATGAGTCAACCTGACGGCGAAGATTTTCCCGTTCGCCTCAAAGGCGAAAGCATGTGGCCTACCTATCCTGAAGGAACTGTCCTAACCTTTCGACCAGTTCACGGGGATTCAGTTGGTCCAGGTGATGTAGTTCTTGCCCAACATCCGCTCAAGCCTGATGTCCTCATCGTCAAACGCATTTTGCGAGTTGAGCAGAATAATGCCCTCTTTCTGACCGGAGATCAACCCGATCCTCTGGCCTCCGAGGATTCCCACAATTTTGGACCGATTTCGAGAGGCGCAGTCATCGCTCGTTGTAAGGAAGAGGGAAAGCGGGCCTGACGGGGTTCGAACCCGCGACCGATGGATTAAGAGTCCATCGCTCTACCTGACTAAGCTACAGGCCCACTTTGGCCTTCTGCCTCGCCTATTTAATGCTTCACGCAGACTGTATTGCTTGAACAATGAACTCATGCTTTTTCGAGAACAACTACCCCGTCACTTGATGCAAGCACAACAACATCACACATGTTAATGAACAGTCCAACTTGTACCACCCCGGCGATATTCAAGATCATACGTTCCATCTCGAGTGGATTACTAATGGTCGGTCCAGTGTGCGCATCGACGATGTAATTGCCGTTGTCAGTGACCAGAGTTCCTGCTTCATTTGTCCGGAGCGTGACGCTGCAACCAAGAAGTTTTTCGAGTGCTCGAACCGTTGTGAGGTGAGAAAATGGAGTAATTTCAACGGGAAGGGGGAAGTCGCCCAAGGTGGCTACTTGTTTTCGCTGGTCGGCAACAACCACCATGCGTGCAGATGATTGGGCTACAACCTTTTCCCGCAAGAGGGCTGCTCCTCCTCCTTTGATCAGTTGAAATTGCGGATCGAATTCATCTGTTCCATCGATGACAATGTCAAGTCCGTTCAAATCGTCAAGAGATGCTAGCGGTATGCCGACTTCTGTTGCGAGAGATTCGGTTGCAATTGATGTTGGCACGCCGATAATTTTCAGGCCTTCCTCCTTGACGCGACGTCCAAGTTCGAGGATGGTATACTTCACGGTAGAGCCTGTACCAAGTCCAACATTCATCCCATGTTCCACATATTTACAGGCTGCACGACCGGCTTCCGCTTTGAGGGCTTCAACATCCATGAGGGTTGCTAGAGGAAGGACTCTATTGAGTTTCGTCATCCATTCCTCACACAAAACGAACCGCCGAAGCCTTTAGACCATTGATTTAGCGTGGCTGTTCTATGAGTCCGCAGGGCAAGGGGCGAGGTCTCGCGATTGGGCTATGTCTCTTGTTTCTCATCTCCATGATTCCTTCCGATATCGGATTGGTGAAATCACCACAAAACTTGGTTGAAGACGAGGACGTTATCGCCCCCACAACACCAATCGGCCAGGCTACGACCTTGACGGTTGGGTCATGGCCTGACGGAGCAAACGAACGCATCAATGTTGCAGTCGGTGACGGCTACGCCATCAAATCAATGGAACTTGAACTTCAACCCAACACCCTTCAAAACTCCCTTGCTTCAGCGATGACGGATGTGGGTGATTTTGATGACAACGCAGTTTACGACGGCATGGATGTGAACAAATCCTCACTTCAAATTCTCCCTCAAGACTGGAGTTATGACTTTGAATCCGGGGTGTTTGCACCTGAATGGTCGCTCTCAGGTACATCGAACTGGGCGATTCGAGCAGATACGCGACTTCAAGGTGCACAACTTGCGAAGGCAGGGACCATCACCCACAACCAAGAATCCAGTATGACGCTTGACGTGTCTCAATTGCCGGCAGCTAGCGGGACGTTCAGGTACAGTGTTTCCTCTGAGGGGAGTTTTGACTATCTCATCTTTTGCATCGACAACACCGGTTGCACCAGATACAGCGGTTACACCTATCGTTGGTCGGGCACGGTGAACAACGGATTGCAAACGTTCTCCATTCCTGCCACAGCCCAGACGTTGACTTGGAAATACACCAAAGACGGTAGCGTCAACAGTGGATCGGATACTGCTTGGGTTGACGACATCATCATCACGCCGTCGGGTGGTTCGGGCAATGGGGAAGGGAACTGGACTTCAGATGTCTTTGGCCCCTCTCAAATCGGTCGCGGAGAAGGCTTGATGCACGGACTGCTTCACATGGACGCTTACGTTTATCCAGGTTCGATTTTTGAATGGCAAATCCTTGACGCTCAAACCTCTCTTCCAGTTCCTGGTTTTGAACACATGTCCTCCACCTTTGCCGACCTTGGCATGATTGATGCAGTGGCCCACCCTCTGTTGCGCTTAAAATTCCACATGAAGGAAGCGTCTGGAGGAGGGACTCCAGAAGTCCGGAGCATCTCCATGAATGGACATATGGCCAAAACATTCGATACAGATCCAACTTCTGAGGGATGGCAAATCCAATCAGGCAGTTGGGCAAATGGGGCCATTACCAGCAGCGGAGTCGTCCTCAGCAACGAATACCATGTTCGAAGTGGATTTTCTTCAATCATCGCCAATAATGTACAGTCTGGGCAAGGGCAACTTGAATTCACGACCGATGGCGGAGATACATGGAATGCTCTTAACCCACAAGGCCGTCAAGATTTGAGTGCACCTGCGTTCATGGTTCAGTTTCGGATGCAAAGTACGGGCGGCTCCTACACCTGGTTGTCCTTTGATGCTGAACTTGTTCGAACCTCAGTCCCTGATGGATTGCGATTGGATGTAGGTCTTGATGGAACACCGGAATGGTCGCTCGACCGAGACGGTATTGGTATTCTTGGGCTACAGAACGAATTGATCACTGGTGACTTATGGGCTACGAAAACAGCCTCACCTTCAGCTGCAGCATCCTTTGAAATGGCATTACCTACTCGTGGTGTTGATTCATTTTCATTCGCCGTAGCCTCTCCATCGATTGAATTGAGCAGCCCCTACATGGTCGTATCAGTGAACGGACAAGATGTTTTGAACCGAGGACTTTCAAACATCGTGGACTTAGTGGTTGTAACGCTTACATCAACTGAACTGACCGATATGAACAGTGCTTTGACCCAAGCCAACGGCGTCTATGGGCTTGATGCATTGCCCATGGCGAGTGTTGAAGTTCGAATCGGTTCGTCGTTAACAACCTCATCCTTACTCTTCGGAGGTGTATTCGCACCATACGAAAGCAACATGACGCTGACATTGAATGCAGCCCACCCGTTGGTGATGGGTTTGAACCACGAACTTTCAATCACCATTCCTCAAGCAGGTCAACGCCATGCAAACCTTCCTGTCCGAATGGACGGTACGGGATCAATTTTCTTGACCATTACTTCAATCGAAACCCAAGCCTCGGTCCGCCCCGTTTCTCTTGAAGTGAGCAACGTCACCAATACGCTGGTGCCTGGTAACGATTGGATTGAGACCAAGGCGATCTTTGATTTCACACCTCTTGGCATTACTGACGCGTACACTCATGCTCAACAATCCAACTGGGAGGTCCAGTTCCAACTTGTAGGTCAGTCCCAACAATCTACCTTGCGATGCCCTGTTGCATCCCTTCCAATTACACCAATTTCTATCTCAAGTTGTACGGCCTCAGGGACGGCATTGGTTTGGTTTGATGAGGGTCTTTCAGGTTCCATCACGGCCATTGGTTCGTCAAGTTACCTTGAATTCGGACATCATTTCAAATTCCCAGATGGCTGGAACGACGAACCATCCGCCATCATGATGGTCAACATGCTTGCACCGACAGGATCCATGCTGCCCGTATCGCAAACCTTTGGCTTGGGTTACGACCAAGGCGTTGAAAATGATATTGCGCTTCGCTCGTGGTCGGTTCTTTCGAGCGAAGGCATCCGTTCTGATGCTGCCTTCCCCTACCTGCGAGCAGGAGAATTGGTGAACATCGAAGTCGTCCTCGGCTTTGAGGGAACAGATGAGGGTACACCTCGGACAGGTGCCGCCTTGGTTCGTTTCCTCGTCGATGGGGCAGAATATGCCACTACATCGTCCTATTCCAACGGAGTGGCTCTCTTCACCTACAACGTGCCGAGCGGTCGACCTTCAATGGAACTCGGCGTAGAAGTCGTGCCGTTGCGGGGTCAAGACATGGTTGAGGAAGTCGCCAACACCCATACCTTCCTCTTTGATAATGTCCCACCAACGCTTGTATCAAGTGATGTTGACCGTTTTGATAACCGAGATGCTTCACCACGGACAGAACTCAAATTTTCAATCGCAGACCGACCACATTTGCCCACGCATGCGATGGCTATGATTTGGCGCTCTTGGGTTGATGATGCCAATGGTGACCTCAACATGAGTTCTGATGAATTGCAAACGATGGACCTCACGCTCCCACAAAATCTCTCAACACTCATCGGTGAGTACTCGCTTCTTTTGGATACGGCAGATGCAGAAGTCGGGGATTACTTTGTTGGTTGGCTTGAGGTAGGTGACAGTGCAGGACACCGAATGGCAGATTCTGGAGGCATGAGCACACCGCTTTTCAATGTTCAAATCAACGAAGATGGTGCACCATCCTTAGGGGCTTCGACCTTGGCGTGGCCCAATGGCGAAGAGGAGCCATGGATTCACCCTGATGAATGGAACACGATTCAAATTCCTATATGGGAGCGCAACGGAATCTATGACCTTTCTGAGATACATCTTGCTTTAGCATTCAATACGCCCTATCCTTCAGTGATCAGTTGGAATCAAAGTACCGATCAGTGCTCTTCTTCTCATGCTTACATCGAATTGGAATCATGCGAGCTTCTTCCGCTGGAAGAGAATGATTTGTTCTCCCGAAATGGAGTCTTTGAAGTAAATTTCAGCATTGAATGGGGGTACGATCCCGATACGTCACTTCGCAGGATTCCTCATATTACGATGCTCGACCAATCGGGTCAATCAAATCGGTTCTTACTCGAACCATTGAGTTGGAAGTTTTCGGGTGAAATGATGATTGACCCTGACTCGCTTTCAATCTCTTTGGGCGACGAGCCGGAGGATTCGTTGGGTTATTGGGTCAAGCCTCGAACCTCCTTTGACGTCACTGGTTCCCTTGTTTGGTATCGAAGCCAACGGGCTGTCCAGCAAGACTTGTATGTTGACCTTTCCTTAGGTGAGAACGGTGCGCAAATTCAGTCAGTCAACGGGACATTTACTACAACGTTGATGTCGCCTCTCCTCGACGGGACCTATGGCCTGTTCGGAGACCTCTATGATGCGCCCAATGGTGCCGTCTATAGAGGAGATGGTTCGGCATTTATTTGGTTCATTGTCGATAATGAAGCACCACGGATGGCGGCAGTTGACCGTCCTCAGTTCAATACAGTTCTTTCGGAAGAAGAATGGACAGACCTCAACTTTGAACTGAGGTTGAATGAAAATGCCCGTTTAGACGAAGGTACGTTGATGCTTCATTGGTCGCTTAATGACGCAGGCCTTGGCCTCAACTCCTATCTGTATGACAACGGGAGTGTCCCTCTCGAGGTTCTTGGTGAGCGACTGAGCGGTGAATCAATTCCCGTCCGCTGCACGCTAAATTTGGATGAATTGATGCTGCCGCTCTTTAGAACCAAGGCCATTGAATTGCGGGTTTGGGTGACTGGGGCAGATGCTGCAGGTCATGAAGTCGATTCAGTCTTCAACGATATCGATGCACCACTTCGTGTATGGACTCTTGAACAACGTGTTCCTATCTACAGCATTGGCGAGATTGAAATGAAACCATCTTCCGAACTTCATCAAGGTGACCTCATCACGGTTGCTACCTCGATCAGCAATAACGGTCTCGCTGATGGCGAAGCAAATGTTGTGCTTGAATTGGTTGAGTCCAACGGTGCACGTACTCGTTTGGATGCTCGTGTCATCAATGTCCAGTCTGGAGAACAAGTTCTGTATCAATATCTTTGGAAACCCGGGCGGGATGGAACGCAGTGGCTCGAATTGAGCATTATCAACGGACCAAATGCCCAATCGGATACGGTCCTTGTTGATGAGCCACGTTCTGACGGAGTCTTTGCAACGATTACATCCATCAATACATCCTTACTCGTTGTGGTTGTTCTCCTTTCCCTTGGGTTGGTTGGCTTGCTTGTAGTTGGTCTCCGTCGAGAAACCCTGCCTGGTGCACCAGCAAAGCCAGTACCCAAAGTCGCTCAACCGAAGCCACCGTCTTCTCCATCTCAAGAGGAAGAACAAGGGCCGTATGGGAGTCAAAAAGCAACGGCTTCACCTGGTGAGAATCCCTATCAGTGAAATTTCCTCAGTGAAGGGAGTTTTCAAATGCAAGGTGTGAACACCTTGTTTCGGAGGGAGTAGGAGGGCCGCTGACAGAGTTCGACTCTGAGGAAAGTCCCCTCTCCACAGTGCAAGCGGCTACCACAAGGAAGCAAACAGAAATGGTTGGGTCAATGCCGCAGAAACGAACGATGCAAGGTGTGTACGATGACGTTGAAAGACCGAGATTGCCTTGTTGTCGATGAGACGAGCAACCCCGCTGGAGCAAGTCCAAACAGTCCCGTTGACTCTGCACGACGAGGGACAGGTAGGATGCTAAGTTGAATGCGGTCACCGAAGGGTAACAGAAAGGGGCTTACTCCCTACTCCCTCCACTCAAAGAAAGGCTTCAATTGGAGTCATTCTTCCCGAAGAAGATCGCTTCATTAGGACAACAGTATGGCATCATTCCAAGTTGCCGATAACAATTGCATCAAGCGGTTTCATGACTTCGGATTGTCCAACAGCAACCCCTTCTCCGAAGTCTATCCATGATGGATGACGATTGATTTTTGCTCTTGCTACATGCTCTGCGGTGATGATTGCAGGCAACAAGAAGGTACTCGTGACGAATGCAAAGATAATGAGCAAGCACATGAGCATGAAGAAATTCTCTAATCCAGGGAAGGCTGCAAGGAAGCCTGCTGCGATACCAGAAACGGTTGTGATCGTGGTCTCAAAGATGGTTTGACCCGTTTCCTCAATGGCAGATGCCATGCCGTGTGGCGTCTCACCCTCTTCCTTGATGCGGTGCAAGACATGAATCGCATCGTCCACACCGATGCCGAATACAATGGTCCCAATCATGGCCGTGAAGATATTGACGTTGACATCGCCGCTACGCATCAACAAGGGTTGCCAAAGGATGACAACGGCCACCGGTATCATGGTGTAGATTCCCAATCGCGGGGAACGGAAGACGACCATGAGCAGGAGCGTCAAGACGAGGAGTGTCAGGAGGGTGGTCGTTGTTTGCGTGTATTGGATGCCTTCATTGATGTCAAGCGATACCGGGAGTCCACCTGTCAGGAGTGAAGTGCGTGCGTTGGAAAGTGCAGGTCCTTCCTCTAAGATTTCGTCGATTTCATCCCGTAATTCACCAGCTACATTGAGGTTCATGTAGGGTTGGCTCACGTATACGATTGCTTTCTCACCGCCTTCATTGAGGAGCATAGAACGGACTTCTGATGACAGCGTGTCAAAGGCGACATTGACCATGTCCTTGCGGAGGTCTTCACGTTCACCAACGGGTATCAATGTCCATGCAGGGCAATTCGGGTCAAGCAATTCAGTACTGTCCCAACACGGGTCGTGCAGCAAATCCCATAGAGATCCATCGCCAAGAGTAATGCCGTCCGCTACTGTGATGGTTGCGGGTACTGCTTTGAGGAAGGTGATGATGCTCGTCGTTGATGTTTCATCAACCTGGTCAATTTGTTGTTCAATGACATCGATTGAATCCAATACTGGCAGGTCTCTGATGTTCTGAGTATTGTTGTTATTCGGTCGTTGTGATGCATCATAGATGAACAACGAGGTTTGCCCACTGCTGAATTGCCTCGAGTATTCTGCAAGCGAATTGAGTGATTCAATACCATCGGGTGCTTCTGATGAACCCGTGATTGGTTTACTGAGTTCATCGAGATTTGCGATTCCATAAACCGTGACGCTGCTCGCGACGAGTATAATCAAAAAGAATCCCTTGATGGGTGCCTTTCCAATGTTTTTCCAAACGCTTGGGTTCGTCCTTTTGTTAAATTTCAGCATCCAGGCTAACGTTGGCACGAGCAATATACTCAGGACGAGTGTGGAGAAAATACCGATCACCAGAGTAATTCCTACTGAGCGGATTGGAGAAATAGGTACGATTGACGGGGCGATGAGGACTGAGAATCCAACGATGGTCGTCATGGCTGAGAGGAACACTGCTACGCCTGTTGAGCGGGTCATCTCCATCACACATGATTTGTAAAAATCGATGTCCCAAAGGTCTGGGACTGGGTCGTCAGGTTGGCCCCGCTTTCGTCTCCGCTCGTTTTCATCATGGGCTTTATCGATTTCTTTGCGCCGAACTTCTTCGATTCTGTTCACCATATGCAGGGCATAGTCGACACCTAAACCGATTAAGATGGGAAAGGTTGCTACGATCATAGGTGTCAGGGTGATGTTGAGAATCACCGATGAACCAAAGGTGATGGCAAGGGCCATCAAAATGGGTGTACCCGTGATGACGACTACTTTGGCAGAACGGTGAAGGGCGGTGATGACCAACACCGTGAACAGCACCGACCAGGGAAGAATCATGAGCAGATCTTCGTAAATTGCATCTGAAATGTCTTCGAGAACTTTGGTTAAACCCGTCACCGTCATTTCTGTGTTCGAAGAATCGCTCGGGCGGGCGTCAATGATGTCTTGGAAATGATTGAGGAGTGCAGAGAAATCTTCCCAATCTCCCGTTACCGAAGGATTGTGATGCATACCAACGATAATGGCGGTTGTATCCCATATGCCATCTCCATCCATGTCGTTTGTGTAATTTCCATCGCCGTCACTGTCAACGGTCGGGTCCATGTCGTTGGTGTCTTTGAACAAGGCGTCAAAACCACCGTCTGATTCCTCGATGACTTGATCAATGCGTTGTTGATCTGGTATTGCATATTCTCCACCAGGTGGCAAGAGGTCGCAATCCAGTTCAATTGGTAAGCGGTTGTTTACTCCGTGCACGCAAAGAGAGTTATTGAATCGTCCATCTGCTGAATTGATTTCTTTGATGACCTGTGCGGGTGAGATGATCCACAACACTCCGTCCTTTCTACCGTGGTCGGTCTTGTCAAAATCCATACCTCTTCCCGTTGAATCGCCTCCGATATTACGGTCGTCTCCCTCAACCCAACTGATTTCATTAAGAAAACTTTCATCGGTGATATTGGTCGTGTCTGTTGGGTTGAATGCATTCGGTGTTTGAATGTAAATCACGGCAAGGTCCGTTGACCATTCTTTACGGACTTCGAGCAGCAGTTCAGTTGAGGATGCTCCGTCGGGTAAGAAAATCTCAACATCGTCATCGATCTGTTCTTGAAAGGCCATGCCCTGCTGGGCGAAAACAGCGCTAAGAACAACGAACAAGAGAACGATTGTCCCCGGAGATTTGAGTGCGTTGGAATAGAGTGCGTCGAGTCGTTCATGACTTCGGGATTTGATACCTGATGCGAATCGCTCCAGAGTATTACTGACAGATTCCCAAGGTGAGGGTCTACTGTCCATGGCCATTGCAGGTGGAGGTGGGTCAAGAAGGGTTTGGCGCGGTGGGCCAAAAACTTCGCATCAGCAGGCGTCAAAAGCCTCAATGAGATACTTTGTGATAGGGCTCGACCAAGCGAGTTCGGAGATGCCATCTTCACCTTCTACAGCGTAGGTTCGAATGACGTCGCGGACGCGGACATTGCCATCCGATGACCGAGCCAAAATCATGGCTCCCTTGATGGGTTTGCCTGTTCCATGAGGGTCATAGACCGTATCAAGGGCCTCTTCAAGGAACCACTCTGCTTTGCCTCCTGGTTCTCCTTCGTAGGTCTTCTTAGGCCTTTTCGCTCCAAAGAGGCCACCAGATTTAGGCTTGCTTTTCGGCTTGGACGTTGTTGATGCAGTTTTGCTAGAACCTTTGGAAACCTCAGCCTTCTTGCCTTTCGAGTCGCTTTTTGTAGTGGATTTTAGTTCATCCTTGAGTTCCTTGTGAATTTCTTTCTCAAGATTCTTTCGTAACTTTTCCTCATCAACCGGTGAGGCTTCACTACCGCTTCCTTTGGAATCAGCAAGTTGGTCTTTGAGTTCTTGAATCTTATCTCGGTAGGTTGTGGCTAAATGCATGAGTGAAGCCTTCATTGCAGCTTCGAGTTGAACGGTGAGAAGTGTGTGTGATGTGGACGTCCACTTTTTCCACTGAAGCAATGTATTTGCTTGGATGTCTGAGCCACATTTGGGACAGAAACTCTTGTTGGGTGGGCGCATCACTGGGAGGTTGGTGAGTGCGGGGTTGGTTGATGTGGATGCACCGAGTGAGATCTCGAGCAGGTGGAGGGTAGCATCACGACCAACATTCATCGCTTCGACGAAGGTGGCTTCATCAGCCTCAAAACTGCCTGCGTTCTTGAGGTCTGCTAGTTTTGTTTCGGCCACGGCTGCTACAATTGCAGCATCTGCGGCTTCATCACCCCACTTTTTCTGTCGCAGTTCTGGTGCAACTTCAACTTTCATTTCCGGCTGTTCAAATGCGCCAGCGATGCTCGTTTCACCGACATCATCGGCAGCAGCTGCAATACCTAGAGCGATCGGGTCAGCACCGTCTTCAATTTGAGCAATCATGTCAAATTTCTCTGCCATCGAGAGGTCTTCTCGAAGCCGTATCACATCTTTGAGTTGGTTCAAATCGTGCCCAGTTGCGGTAATCGGCCCTTGAACCGACATGTTATGTCCACAGGAGAGACAAAATGTGGCAGTAACCTCCACACCTGCCTCACAGGTTGGACAATAGACGCCGCCCATGACTCCTCATGGCAAGTAACTCTTTTTGAAGGGTGTGTCTCAATTCGATTGAGTTGTTCAGTTTGAAGAGGATAATCAAGACTCGGTCGAACCGCCATCATATGAGGCACATTCCCTGATCAATTGGCAGATGACATCTTGGTCACAATTGAAAAGAATCGGGGCCAATCGAGGTCCACGCTCAGTCCCCATAAACACGGCGTAGCATGTCCGATAGACGTCCTTCATGGGGGCGTTTGTCTTTTCAGAAACGGCTTTGATGGCTGCCGTGATGCCAGAAACGTCCCAAGCAGTATCCACGAAGCAGGTGAGGAGTGTTGGCAGTAAGTCTCGTTGATGTTGTTCGAGAAGGTCAAGGGCTTCGTGGTTTGGGTGTGTCATGATTTGAATGCGCATTTCTTCTGGGAAATGAGAGGATTTGATCCAAGCACGCATTCGCATCAACCGGTCCTGAAGAACGGATGAGGGTGATTCAATCGCACCTGAACCTCGTAGACTCTCCCAAACTGCTTCGTCTTCGTCCTTGATTTGTGCAAGCAGAGCGAGGTGACGGAAACTCACTGCGGTTGCTTCACTCGAGTCCTCTTCGGAAATCATCGAGAGGCGAAGAGCAGCTTGCGCATCTTCGGTTTGAACACGCTGGCGACGACTCTTGGTCTCATCATTCAATTCAGTTTCAAAATCTCTTGAGCACAAGCGCTCATATTCGTCAGCTAAATTAACGAGGCCCATTCCTGTATCAAATTCTATAGCCTTATTTGGCTTTGAATTCGCAATCAAAAAGCGCAAAATTTGTGGTGGGACTAACTCCAATGCTTCAATTGGCCCGACGGTATTCCCCGTCGATGAAGACATGGCTCCTTGGCCCCGAAGGCTGATCCATTCATAGGTCAATGGAAGGGGTGGAGCATGACCCATGAATACTGACAATTCCTTTCCTGTATCGTACGAACCTCCGCTAGCACCATGGTCCTTGCCAAAAGGCTCGCAGGTCACGCCATTGTGTCCCCATTTCGCAGGCCAATCGAGCCTCCAGGGCAATTTCCCCTCGCCTTTGGTGATGTCCGATGAGCCATGTTCACCATGTTCGTCACTCCAGTGAACCAAGGGGTAGTCATAGCCAGTAACAGTAACGCCGTCCAAGGAATTATTTGAGTTCAATGGTTGCCAAGGAAACCATCCTTCTGGAAGTTCTCGACTTGATACACGTTCAATGATTTCCTTGACGGTTTCAATGTCGTCACAGCATCGCTTTGCAGCATTTGCAAACAGTCCGCTTTGGTAGGCCTCCAAGTTTGGAATTAATCTGGGTTCAACACCAATTTGCTTGAGGGCATCGAGGAACGGCGTCAGAAAATGGTCGCCATAGGTCCAACCATCTTGTTCAAATCGGTTCCAATCAGGTTTCCCTTCGCTATCGGGGGCAGGAATTGCACCGAGTTGTTGGCCGATGAATTCTTGATAGGATTCGTCCAAAAAGGGATATACTTTTCTCAACGGGTCTGCATTGTCAACCACGAACACAAGTTCTGCTTTGAGGCCTGCTTTGTTGGCGGCCCGAGTGATCATATCACCGGTTAAGATTTCACGCAAATGGCCAATATGAAATTCGCCACTCGGGGTAATTCCGGTTGCAATGATGTGCTCTTGACCTTTCTGAGCAAGACGTTCTGCCATTACGTCTGTCCAATGCATGCATCCACCTCAAACGGCTACGGCACGAATCAATCCACGCAACGGCACATCATCGATTTCATTTCGAGTTGTTTTGTTCACCAAAACAACAGCAAGTACGACTTCCCCGCCAGCTTCACGAATGGATTCGATGGTTTTTGACATGGTCACGCCTGATGAGAGGACATCATCTATGATGATCACACTTTTTCCAGCGACCTGGCCGTATTTATTGGAGAGTGAACCGTTCCCTTCGCCCCCATCTGTGGTTCGGAAGACCGTCATGTCAGATTCGAGACTCCTTGCGACCTCATAGGCGAAGGCGATTCCGTTGATGGAGATTCCAACGACCGTGTCTACGTTATCAAAACCAATTTCTTCGTCAGCAACATCTGCCATGATTGCTCCGACAGAAGCGATTCGATGCGGTCGAACACCCAACGTTCTCCAGCCAATGCGTACGTCGGTCGGGCGGTCTTGCTCACCTGTTCCAGTGAGAAGCCACGTGATGGTATCCTGTGAGAGCGACAATTCATCTGCAATTTGCTGCGTATTCAACCCCTCCTTGCGGAGGTTTGCTGCGAGGACTTTCAGTTCTTCAATGCTCAAGACCATGTTGCTCATTCCCTCGTGCCGATGACCCCACATGAATGCTTTCCTGTTTGGGCTTGCCCATGCGAAAGTCTTGAAGGTGGGCATTGGGGGCGAGTATCATGGCCGACTTCGAGTATGAGTCACTTCTTGACCGAGCAAGAGACAATATTCCTGAGGAGATTTCGTCTCGCTCTCGGTGGCGTCTACCTGCACCTCAGATTTTGATTGAGGGTTCAAACACGATTTTCCGTAACTTCAACGAAGTAGTTTCAATGATGGACCGTGATGAAAATCACGTCTACCAGTACATTCTCAACGAATTGGGAACTTCCGGCTCACGTGATGGGCCACGAGCACGGTTCAAGGGGCGAATCCCTCCAAAGCGAATCAAAGGAACGATTGCAAATTACGTGAATACGTACATCAAGTGCAGTCAATGTGCAGCGCCCGATACGCATTTCATCAAGCAAGACAGAACCACGCTGCTCAAGTGTCAGGCTTGTGGTGCTACCCGACCGGTCAAATTGTGAATCATTCATCCATCTTGAGCGTCATCGCTTCGTCAACTTCGCCAGTTTTCAAATGCTTGAGAAGCGCCTGTATGTGGCTGTCATCAACCAGCCCGTACCATATTCCTTCGGGGTATACGACGCAAGTAGGTCCATACTCACAATGGTCTAAGCATCCTGACTTCTGAACACGCACATTTTTGATTCCAGCCTCTCGAATGTTCATTTTCAGGGACCTCATGAGGTCAATGCTTCCCTTTGGTTCACACGAAGGGCGAGTTGCCCCCTCAACACGGGTGTGTCCGCAAATGAAGGCATGTCGCTCGAAGCCTGGAGTTGTCCTGCCTTTCGGATCCCGTGTCATGGCATCGTCACCTCGTTGATTGACGCTGCGAGAGTGTAGTCAAGGCCTGTGATGGCGTTTTGGTCGTGCGTGTAGCATTCGATAACTGCGTACCCCCAGCCAAAATGCAGTTCTGCATGATGGTTCTGACGTTCGCAAATCTTTGAAACTTCATCGACGAATGCTTTGGCTTGAGCAAAGTCCTCAAATTCATAGGCTCTCATGAGCCGTTCTTCGACCACTGCCCATCCATCCGGGATGGTCAAATACTCAGCCCCAGAGGTGGGAGTCGTCGTTTCCAGTCGTCTCTTTTTCGACCTTCTCGTGAAGCTTGGAGCGTCGCTTCATGTCTTCTCGCTCAAATGCGAGCAATTCCTTGTCATCGATATACGCAGGACGAGTGTGGGCCACAAGGACCATTCGGACGATGACCTCTCGAGCGATGAAGTGACATTTTCCATCTTCTCCTAGAATTTCCAAACTGCTCTTTCCACTGGATAGCAGTCGGCCGCGAAGAAAGGCGTCTTCTGAGTTCGAGAAGGCTTGAACATTCATGTGAATTTCAATAAAGTCGTCTCGTCGTAGCCCTTGTCGGCGTTCGAGGAGGTCTCCGTTGTAAACAGAATCAATACCCTCAAGTTCGGGAGAGCCCATCTCCTTCCACATTGGCTCGGCCCACGTTGGGAGTTTGACACCTTGCTTTTTCTTCGCCATGCCTTTGCCTGTCGGCGAGGCTACTTGAACCTCGCCTTTGGCTTGAGAAGGATGTTTTCTACGGGTGAGTTCATCAAGTGTGGGGGACGCCCCTCGGATAGGGGAAGCGCATGAAAGTCTCGTGGCGAACGTTGAGTACCGTCCTGTTGGAGGACGAAGTGCTGGACAAAGCCTTCTCTCGAGCCAAGAAGGCTGCAGACCGAGTTGACGATTCAGACCGTATTTTTCGTGTCCGAAAGCAAATGACTCGTATGGTGCAAACAGCAGCCGATATCATCGCTACCGAATTCACTGATTTGGTGAATGCTTGGCCGTCTCTCGATCAATCTCCGCTTTTTGATGTCGCCATGATCGACGCATGCGTAGGCTGTGATGATTATCGGAAACATCTTGCAACGCTTCAATGGGCTGGGAAACAGGTTCAGAGAATCGCTTCCCAGAATGCCAAGAAAATCATCCGAACAGGCCGAACTGAATTGATGCATGATGCACGACGTGAAGCCTATGGCCGTATTTCCTCCATCATGCGTCAAGTCGGTCCATCCCTGACGTGGCTGAGTGAAACTCGGGAGGTCCTAAAACGACTCCCTAAAATTGACCAAGTGCTTCCGTGTATCGTTGTTTGTGGGGCTCCAAATGTCGGGAAGTCTGCTTTTATTTCCGCTCTGAGCACTGGAAAGATGGAAGTCAATCACTACCCCTTTACAACCAAACAAATCCACGTCGGTCATTTCATGCATCGTCGTCTTCAGTACCAGTTGGTTGACACGCCGGGCTTACTTGACCGTCCAATGGACAAGCGCAACGATATCGAAATGCAGGCCATCGCAGCACTCGAACACGTTGGATCACTTGTCCTCTTCCTCGTTGATGAAAGTGAATCCTGTGGCACACCCTTTGAGGAACAAATGAATCTTCTCAAAGAAGTCGAAACCTTGCTGCCCGAAACTGAATTGATGCTGGTATCTTCCAAAGCAGATCTCTTGGATCCACTTCCTGAGCTGTGGGACCAAGTTCGTGAGGCAGAAGCAGATTGGCGAGCGAACGGTTCGGAGGGTGAGCCTCATTTGCCTCTCCTTCAAGACCACAAAGGGCGAACATGCCTTTCGGCGACAGAAGAGGTGGGCTTGGATGCCATGCGCCTTGAAATCGTTCGACAAGTGAAGGCCGCTCGGTCAAACGACCCTATGGAATTGCCAGAGGGTTGGTACCGAAGTGACCAGTGATCACATCGATTCAAGTGGGATGATGCCCAATCCAATCATGCCATTGCGTAATACATCACGAGCCAGTTCAGAGACTTGATAGAAGAATTGATTCACTTCACCCTCATCAATGATGTAGCAGTCTCGGTAAAATGCATTGTAGCCATTGGCCAGATGGAGTAATTGTTCTGCGAAGAGATGGGGGCGATGGTCGTGAACGACCTTTCGCAAACAATCGTTGTGGCGTCCAAGTACTCTCAGAAGGTCCACGAGGCCTTGCGGAAGTACATCTGGAATGTCCAGAGCGTCGCTTCCCTCAGAGGATTCGAGACTGGACACGCGACGATGGATGGAACAGGCTCGTGTGTGGCTGTACATGATGAATGGAGCCGAACCGGATTCAAAACTCAAGGCGTCTTCCCAACGGAACGAGAATCCTTTCTCAGGGCTGACGTTAATGATGTTGAACCGAACTGCTGAGGTGCCAACGGCTTCAGCAATTTGGTCAATGGTTTCTTGTTCATAGTCAGGGCGTAATTCCGAAACGACCTTGCCAGCCTGTGCCTTTGCTTCTTCAAGGAGATCGTCCATGAAGACAACATTCCCCTGTCGCGTTGACATCTTTCCCTCTGGTAATTTGATGAATGAATAAAACACGACTTCAGGTCGTTGGTGGCCCAATTCCTCAAGTGTCAAACCGACTTGTTTTGCTTGCAACTTATGGTCTTCGCCAAGCACATTGATGAGTTCATTGCTCATGCTCCACTTCCAGCGATGGTAAGCAATATCTCGGGTCGCATAGAGGGATGAACCGTCTCCTCGTCGATAAAAGAACTCAGTTTTCCCTTTCAATCCCCTTGCTCCGAGGTCAATAAATTGTGCTCCGTTATCTGCTACGCCGTTGATTTCCAGTGCTCCGAGTTCATCCATCAGGGCGGTGACGTCTCCGTTGGTGACGAACCGCGACTCTTTGGTAAACCTGTCAAATTGAATGCCCAATCGTCCCAGTGTTTCCAACATCCCGTCCAAAACCGGTTGATAGGCATCCTCAAAGGCTTGAAGAACGCCTTCATCCCCGTTCTCACTCGCATGGACAAGTTCTCCAATCGCTTTCTCAATGGGTGGTGCTTCGTTCTCATCTTGACGGAGTTTTTGGGCTGCTTGGTACCAGCGGACACGTTGGTGGTCAGCTTTCCCTTCCCAGGTTGGATTGGATGCCTCACGGTCATGAAGCAGCGTCTCAACATCGGTTTGGCTGAG